>Ga0214923_10002426_pt1 | contig 24879 bp, 19 predicted proteins | sample LL1510_MetaG_FD_177993 | JGI IMG/M metagenome (GOLD analysis project Ga0214923, IMG submission 177993) | Freshwater microbial communities from Lake Lanier, Atlanta, Georgia, United States - LL-1510 | ecosystem: Environmental > Aquatic > Freshwater > Lake | place: USA: Georgia | collected...
ACACCAGTACCAACTGAAGGACCGCCTGTTACTTTAAAAGTAGTAAACCCTGTACTATTTGAATAAACACTAACGTTTCCGTAAATACCTAGCAGGGTATTAGTAGAAACATTACCACCTTGAATATTAGTGGCTTTAAGAGTATTAGCAGAAAGCGTCCCGATAACCTCTGCATTACCGGTTGTAGATCCGGGTGTTGCAGATGTGCTATTAGCTGTAATGACTTCGTTTCTTAGAGCAGTGACCAAATCATTAGTTCTTGTAATCCATGAACTAAAGCTATCTGTTGCTACTTCGACGTTTGCAAGACTCTTCGTCATTTACTATTACCCATAACAGTTTGTTTTAAAGTTTCTAGCTCCGCCTTTAGAAACGCTATATCTTGTCTCATCTCTGCAAAGGCTTTTGCTTGTTCGCGTTCGTGAAGAATGCGTTCATATTCCGTATTGTTTATATTTATAACAGCTTTTGTATTAAGATCTACTACATAATCAGCAGAATTAGTTTTAGCGTAATTGCTCAAGCTGAAACTCCTATCACTCTAATATCATCTACTTCCGGTACGATGTTAGGCTGATCTGCTAGCATAACAATCTTAATACTCATTGTATTATACGTATCAACTTCTACCAGCGATGAGGTGTAGTATCTTACCACGTTGCTATTTTGAATATTGTTGAAAGCCATTTGCTTAAACTTAAGCTTGTCGACACCTACAGTACTACCAGTTGAAGTAGCAATGCCTGTATTTGAAATAGGTCTTGCTAGAGAAATAGTAGATGACGAGACAGCAGTAACTGGTACGACCATATAGTTAGTATTGCTAAAGAGCGGATTATAGATGCGGATTAAATCATTAGCAGCAATACTAGATGAAAGGTCTACTGATGTAGCAAGTGTATTGCTATTCAAGGTACCTGTAATAGTACCTGTAGTGATGGTGTTGTTTACTGTCGGCCACGAGTAGAAACCATAGGTATACTCAATAATATCACCTTTATTGCCTTGAGCGCTAACTCTCGATGCATTATCTTTTGCTTCTAGTAAGCTCCAGTTTTTATCATCAAACGCTTCTATATCATTCGAATTATGAATTCTGGCGTATACCTTAAGATCGGTACCAGCTGGCTTATATGCATTAATGTATACTCTAATGTCTTCCGCAAAACTATTATTAGCAAATGTAATTCTTTTGGTTATGTGCTTAGCAAGTGTATTACCGGTAACACCAACTTCAGAATCAAGATTTGAATTTGTAGGGCTTACTGAATTAGTAAAGCAGAACACATCCATATCGTCTTCATTTAATAGAGGAGCATGGAATAAAGGTGTAGCTGTAGGATCTGCATTAACACCTATAGAGACCGTAACGTAATTTGACTTATCGGTATTATAGAGATTAGTAGAATTCTTAACCTCGTTTGATCTTGACGCAACATATGCTCTATATGCATCTAGATCTACCGGATCATTAAACTTAGATACCGTAGGGGTTTGAATAGAGTATGATGAGTTGCTGAATGCAATATTACTCTGACCGTATGAAGTTGACGAGTTGCTTAGTTTAATATCTGGATCAACAACACTTACTTCATAATTATTAATACTTGTAAGTGAAGCAGTTGCTAGCGATGTTTCACCCTTAAGAGGTGCACCTTGAACAATCTTAATAGAAGCACCTGAGCCAGAAGAAAGAGTAACTAGGTCAGATTGTAGTACAGCTACAACAGCATTTGAACTACCGTTAAATCCTGAACCGGGAATAATAATTCTAAGAGATGTAATACCACCAGAGGTATTAGTATTAACATTTGCAATACAGTTAATACCTCCTGCAGCGGTATTGGAAACTCTTACAACATCATTATTTGAATAACCGGAGCCTCCGAACACAGCACCACCGGTTGAATTAGTAAAGTAGTATACTGAATTAGTATAAAATCTAAAAGTTGAATTAGCCGCTGTAGACTGGTTACAAATAATTTCATTGTTAACATAGTTTGCTTCAAAAATCTTAGCCGCAGGAATTTTTTTATGATAACAACCTGATGCTGTAAAATTAAGCGACTCGTCAACTACTATTTTACTATCATCTGTTACAGTAGTAATTTTTGCTACTTGTTGGTTTGAATAGTCGCTTGATGTAATTAATATATTATCATCAATATTATAGTCAGAAAGAAATGCTGTGCTTGTACCGGTAATTTGATAGCTACCAAGTGTTACTGTCGCGGTACCCTGACCTGAAAAAAAAGTATTAGAACTAGAATTACCAAAAGGCTGAAAAATTGTTTCCCCGCCTTTAAATTTTGGAATGTTTGACATTGTATCTACAGAGAAAAACTCATAGTCATCATTCGTCAATACGAGTAATGCTGTATTTGAAGTGAACTTTTTAATATTAATATTAAATTTAAGGTCTCTATCTGCAAGAGGTCGTACCCCAAGAGCATTGTCATTTGAGCTAATATAAAGCTTACCATCACCGTCATTACTTGTACCACTATACTTTGCAGTAGAACCTAGAATAAATTCATCCTGAACGGCAGCCCACAGTTTGTAATCATCATCTTCAAATCTTATAACAATACCAAAATACTTGTCTGTTTCTAATATAATAGGTGTATTGAAATGAAATTTAGTTGACGTAGAAGCATCTGAAAGGGCTGATACCTGCGACCAATCGGCGGAAGCATATTCGTTTTGTATGACTGAGTCATACTTTGGAGTATCATCTTTGAACGGGCAAAGGTTAATAGTTATACCAGGGTTTTTGATACCTGAAGTATTGTTCACGCTTTGAGGTTTTTCTTTAAAGAAAAGCTCTACACTTGTAAGATGCACGTATGGTGCCTTGCCTACTTTAGTCGAATCAACTCTGAATGACTGAATATAATTAAATTGCATATTTACTTACTCTAAAAAGTGATGATATTATTGCAGCAATAGACTTAAACGTGATAGTATCTCCAAGTCTTCAAATTCCATCCCCAATACCAACCGAAATAATATGGTGAGTAAGCGGTATAATCAACTAGCATGGTCCAGTTAACAAAGGAAATTTCATCAAAACTCTTTATCTCAACTACTTTCTTAACGTCCTTATATTGACCGAGTCTTTGTTTTTCAACTAGAGCACTTCTTCCGACAGTATCTGGCAAGCCGTCACTATAATACCATCTAAATTTTATAATACCATAATCGTCTGAAAGTAATTTACCGCCCTGTACGGTGTTTGTACCGTATACGCCCTTGTTAGGTCCTTCGATATTAGTTACCTGACTATTTAGTATGTCGTTACCGAAGTAAAAGTCATGAAGTGTATTTGGCTTAAGACCACGAATCTCCCCAGCAACTACTGTATCAATAGCTGCTTTTGCCGCGGGCGAAAGGTTGCCAGTGAGAGTTGCGTTACCCCTCGAATTAGCAATATTAAGCCCTCTGTTGGTATTTCCGACATAATTAGAATTACCGTAGTATCCATAATTATAGTTGCTATAGTACCACGGGCTCCAGTATACATATGGATACCAAAGATTATCAGTTCTTACATAACAGTTAAGCTTACCCGGGTTTAGAGATTTAACCTTACCATTGTATGCTGCCTTTATTCCTGTACCCGTCTGATTAGTTAGATTTACCGTAGCATCAACGGGATACTCTAGCCTATATTCATGAAATGGTGTGCCTCTTCTTACTCTTATTAAATAATACTTACCGTATGTTGGATCATGTGTCCAAGTTATCTGACCAGTATTAATCATCCAGAACTTAGAATTCCCACCTCTTGATCTCCAAGCAGGGTTTTTTCTAGTACCGTCAAGCCATTTTCCTCTTACACTTGCAATAGTATTTTGAAGTGCGTTAATTGAAGCATATCTATTTCTTTCAGATTGAGTAAGAGCTTGAGCATTTTCAGAAGTAGTTACCAGTCTTGCACCAGATGGAATCGCAGTGGAAGACCCTGAGTTATTATTGTTAGGTATTGTAAAGAATTGTGTAGTTGATTGATAGATTTCCATTCTATCTTCACCATATGCACCAAAATACATTACAGCCGGGCCAGCTGTACTACTAAAAGTAACATACTGATCATATATTGTAGGTCCGTTATTTCTTACCTCTTCAATATATACTATTTGCTGTGTGACAGTAGTAGTAGTAGTAGTGGCGGTAGTAGTTGCGGTAACCGGGGCTGGAGGAGTAGTAGCTGAAGACTGCCTAACAACTGCATACTCCTCATATGGTAGGGTAGCGTACTTACCATATACTAACGACTTTGTAGTTGCATCATTAGTATAGTATTTGTGCTTGATATTTCTTTGTTTTCTAGATACAGTAACTCTACCATTAAAATTAAGTGCTGAATATTCTGGATCAGATAGATCACTATAATCGGTAGACGTAAAGTTATCAACAAAAAAACCAAACTTAAATCTGCTTAAAGAGGTATTGGCCGAGCTCTTTATTGCTTTGTCTTTTACATTATCTTCTAATTCTTTAAGGTCAACTCGATATTCAATATTCTTTAGTCTTCTATCGATAGATCCAATATCAGTCATGGTATAAACAGTAGGCTGTGAATACTGAATATTTTCGTTAGTAATAGCAGCTTTAATCTTATACTTTTCTTGTCTAACGTTTAGAAGCTTCACGTTAGAAATCTTCTTATCAATAATTTCTAGAGTGTTTGCAGTTAATACGCTAGGAATAGAAGGATAAGGAGGAATTGATATAGTGTTTATTAAGATAGAATCAGACGGAGGTGTAAATCTATTATTAAGTGCTTCAGGAGTACCTGCATTAATTACAAAATTACCGTTTGAATTTAAAACTATATTATCAGTTCTACCTGTATATCTTGTTGTATTAAATGCTAGATCGCTAACAGGGAGTGGGAAATATTTTTCAGTTGTAGTATTTAGTAATCCAGTACCAGATGGTTGCGTAGGGTTTGTAGTAATGTTAGCATCATTGTAGGTATAAACAAGATTAGCTGTATTATTAGCATTAAGTCTAAAGTCAATGGTTTCAATAAGGTCAAAATAATTACCTTTCGAATCATACATCTCAGGTATTTCTAATGTATGAACGTTTGAAGCCGATGTCGTAAGCGCTGCTAGGGTTGTTGTAGAGCCCGAACCAGCTGTGTCTTGACGGGTATAACTATCAACAGAATATATTCCATCCCCTGACTTCACAAAGCAGTCAAACTGTACTAAGAGATAATCTGATGTGGTTAATGTTAAAGTAGAAGAAGCTTTTTTATACAAATAACCTACATCATAGAAGTTTTCATTTTGATTATGATCAATGAAAAATTCATTGGTAACATTAGTAGAGTTTGTATTAACTGAAGATGAGGATGCTTTGTAGACATTTCTTAGTCTGAAAATATCATTTACGCCGAGAGGCCAGGGTCCGCTTATTCCACTTGCATGTGTAGAAAGATTTAGCTTAACAAGTGTATTTCTGCTTGTTGTTTTGGCGGTAGGAGTAAGACCTGTTCGCTTTGCGTTGTATGTAACAGAAACGTTTGTTGCAGACGTAAAGTTTGCAGGTGGGTTAAGATAAACTCTAATTATCGAGCCGGAGATGTTAGCTGATCTGTTTGTTCTTGTGCTCAGCTGCACAGGCACATAACGCGGGCAAATAAATGCGATATTAGCACCCGTATTAGACGATGATAGATTTACTACCTTGTCAAGTGAAACCGAGGTTGTATTTGCGGTGCCGTTAGCTGCAACAGAGCTGTAATCAACTATACGTCTTATTTTGCTACCCGATGTATCAAAAATTCTTAAGTAGTCGCCGGGCTTGAGAGCAGCAAAGAAAACTGCGTTTGATAATGAAATTATATTATTTGTGTTAATAACATTAGCAGTAGAAACGTTAGCAGTCTCAGCATTCGCTAGCGGTATTACTACTAAATCTTGCATTTCTGATGCGCTTAGTTCACCTGAGTAGATTTGTGAGCCGGTTGCAATAGTAATTGAAACGTTACCATTAGTAGCAATTGTTGAAGACGTATTGGACGATCTATAACGATAAGAAATGCTATTCAGGTTAGAAAGTGCCTGAAACCCGGAATTAAAAATACTAGTATCAAGATCCGGTCTATTAAGGTTAGTAATATAACTACCAGAGGCAGGATCATAATCTTGTAGAATGTCGCCGTAGCCTTTATAGGTTGCACCGTTATAGTAGACAGATTTTATGTCACGAATATTTTTATTCGCGTTCATAACTACGTTGAACACATAAAGTCGGTATACGGCCGAATCAGTACCAGGTGCACCCCTATCAAATACTAAGGACTTCATTCTAGCAGTGCCAATCTTTGTACCGGTAGGTGAAAGAGTAGTACCAGTTACTTCTGTATTGCTGAGATAGGTCTGCGCAGTATCGTAGAGGTCTACAACGTCCCCGGTATTAAACTGGAAGTACCCGCCGGTTTCTTTTATTAAGAAATAATTTCCGTAATTAACATCTACGGTTACATTTGAATAAGCAACATTTGTAGTACCTTTATTAACAGTAGCAATAAAGGATGTTTGTGTGTCAACTCTTGCACCTTTAATATAGGCGGTACCAGTGTCAATTACTACATTAAAGGTATTTGATTCACTGGTTGTAGTTGGGGAAGTCGTTACAGATTGAAACGCATCAGTTACGAAATTACCTGACTGCTCAAATGTTCTTGTATTGATTTGATCTTGTATTTTATTATACTGTGTCTGTCTTTGCTGACGGAAAGGCTGACCATTATTAAATTCAATAAGAGGTAGAAAATCCGTATTACTTGCAGCAACTTCTGTAGTTAGCACTGTTAATGCTGGGGTTAATTGTAATCTATCTGCACCCGGTGCTGTATAATTTAATGAGCCTGATGCATTGTCTAATAGAGATGTATCTTCATTGTAGTCGATAAATGATTCAACTGTATCAAAACCTACAACCTTATCATCAGGTGTACCAGTAGTAGCATATTTTTCAACAATTGTAAGCTGCTCTGACACTCTGATAAAGTGTCCTTTTTGATAGATTACACCGTTACTAACCGCAACCCCATAAGAATTACCTGTTGCAGTATCATCGTTCTGAACTGTAACTTGAGATAGAATTGTATTTGAAATTAGGTTTAAAGAACCTACCGAACCGGTATTTGAGAATACACTCACGTACGGTGGAACATAATATCCTCTGCCACCGTTAGTAGCAGTGATTGTTATGATTTTACCTGATGCGTCTGTGATAAGACCAGCGGTAGCACCAGTTCCAATAATTTCTGTTACTACGGCCGTAGCTGAGGAGTTAGCTGTAGTCGCACCGTAGTTATTAGGAGAAATATAATCTCCAATAGAAAACTTCCATTGCGCTGAGTTTGATTGTGCGTTAGTAAGTATTGACTCGAGCGGTCTTACTTTAAGTATTGTAGCAATACTATTAGCTGTTGTATTTACTTCCAAAACTTCGGCGCGTGCATCACCCTGCTTAATAGCGGAGTTAATTACCCATGTATTCGAATTAAAATCCTTACCACCAGTAGAATTTACTACCGCTATAGCACTCAAAATAACTACCGGATCATCATTACTAAATGAGCTTCCGCCTTCATTTACAGCTATTTTCTCTACTACGTTATTAGCATTGTATATGTTAAGTATGGTATTTTTAGAAAATTTAGTAAGATTAAAACTAGTACCGCTATTAATAAATCTTACAAAAATAGTGTTTAAGTCAGGTGCGGTTGATTCATAACCGTTTGCTGTAGCAACAATTACACCTGTGAGATTACTGGATGGGTCTTTAGCGTAATAATTTTTAAAGGTGCTGACACTAATAGGGGCACCCTTTGTGTCGTTATCTTTTAGTTTTGCGTATGTTAGCTTATTGAGAAATGTAAAATTACATCCGTCAATAATAGTACCTCTCTTGAAGATATTATCCCCAAATCTCTCGACCTGTGTCTGTAGAATTCTTTGTAGCTGATTAAGCTCTCTAACCTGTACAGCAACACCCGGCTTGAAAAGAATTCTATGAAAATTCTTATCGTCGCTATAATCATCAAAATACGGTGAAGGTGAAAGATTTGTTTGAATTGGCATTGCCTTAATACTCCGCTAGTAGCTTAATTTTCTCAGAAGATGTTGCTGAACGAGTGATGGGGTCAGTATACTCAAGGTAAAGAATTTCACCTGAACCAGGAACTATATCACCTGGTATTACAGTAGAGATATCTACCTTTGCACCTGATGAGTTCCCTGTTGCACTGTTAGCATTAAAAATACCAAACCTGTTTGTTACGAAAAGAATCTTATTACTTGTGTCTATTGAATGATACTTAGCAGTCGAATCTTGCACTAGTCCAATAAGATTTGATGCTTGTGTAATAGTTTCATCTTCAGCAAATGTACCGGTTACTGAATCATAATAAAATTTATCTAATTGATTAAATGTGTTAAAATTCTTTGTTTCATTATTTATGACGTAGGAAGTAATGTTTGCTGTAGCGTACGATCTAAGACCTATAATTTTAGAGTAGTTAGTCAGCACACCGCTCACATTTGTGAGTTGAAGTGAACCGGCTGAATAAGAAGAAACATTAGCCGTTGCAGATACCGTTATCTTATAAATGTCTGAAACAGTGTTGGTAAACGGGCAGTTAGCGTCAAATGATATGCTGGTATCATTTGCTACAAGCGTGACATTTGCTACAAAATTTGAAGTGGATGACTTAATTAAAATTCTATCACCTACATTAAAGCTATCCACAAACTTAGTATTTGTTCCGTTTGCAGTTTTACTATTGCCTGCGTCGACTGTTCCTGCTAGCTTATATGGTCTATATTGTAAGACCCCTTCATTATCAATAAAATTACCATCAGCACCTAGAGTAGAATCTTCTTTTCTAAGAGTTAGCACAACATTTGCAAATAGTGGATCTTTTAGCAGGCCAACTGTTCTATAGTCATTCTTAATAGTAATTGTATTACTTTCAGAATTAGAAAATGTAGCAGAAATTCCTAGAACTCTAGAGTTTAATTCCTTTATAGGGTTAAATCCATGACCACCATATGGTGGTAGAATTACTCTTAAAGTAGCTGTATTTGATATAGAAATAGCAGGCGATACGCTAATTATAGCGTTTGCATTAAGATATCCCTTACCTGAACTAAGTATTTCAACAGAGTATATTGAATTTGTAGAAAGAGAATTAACTAAAGCACGGGCAAATACTGTATTAGTTTCAGTACCATTACCTGAAACAGAAACATAAGGGGTAATTTCGTATCTTGATGTTGCATCTAGCGGTATACTAAATGCTGTATCGACCGTTATCTGCTTGGTAGTAGAAAGTACATCGTATCCTACTATTCTTTTATACTGTCCTTGACCTGTACCACCTGTAATATAGATTAGGCTATTATAATAATAGTTATTTAAGGAAGATGCATCATTACCGATATTATACTTTTTAGGGTCGCCACCTACTCTAATACCATCATTATTAAATCTGCCTGAGTAATAATTATTGTAATACTGCCCGCCAGAAAGCACTAATATTGTATCGATACTTCCTGATACGGCGTTGCCCGAAACATTACTATCAACGTATACTGGCATGTAATCCTTAGTAGCAAATTTCTCAAATACAGATTTTTCTACAGAATATAAAAATTTCCAATGGTATCCGTCACTAGTAATAAAGAAATTATCTTGTGCTGAGGTGTCATTAAAGTTAGGCTGTATTGTTGATGCAGAGCCGCTATTATTAAACAGACACTTAAAGACGTAATAGTTAGCACCAGTAGTAGTAACAACATAATACTTTAAATCGTCAATATTGCCTGCGATATCGTCATACTGGTCATAAACCGTACCCGCAGCCCAATCATATCGCTTTACCATATGGGAAAGGTCTGAATTGGTTAATCTCTTACCCGCAATCATGTTTGAGTAAGAGTATGTAATTACATCTCTTGTACTGTTATTAGGAGTAGGGGTGTTGGAATCTCCGCCAGTGTACGGTACGTGATTTCCAAAAAACAAATAGTAAGTAGTATTGCTTGATTCGTTAACAGACTCGATAATCTGTGAAGCATTAAAACTTCTAAAGTTGTTTGTAAAAATTCTGTTACTCATTAATTAATACCGTTCCTGGGTTGATGATACAATTGTACAATTAGTTGAGCTAGTATTACCTTTAAGCTGCAATGATGTGTTAGGTGTTCCGGAGACTTTTTTTATAGTAATATTATTTATAGCTGTTAAAACGTTAGAGGCCGGTATTGTGTTACTAGTAAGCGTAATAGAAGCTATATTTGCAAGATAGTTGTTATTATTATATACATGTCTACCTGAAACAAAGCTACCAGTTACATTAGATACTATTAAATTTGATGATGCATTTGAAACTATTAGACCTTTAGCTGTTGTATTATTCTTTATTTGTAATACTTTAGCTGATGCATTGCTTGATGCACCGTAAACTATTTGATTAGTTATGATACCGCCTATTTCATTGTCTATTACTATTTTTGTAGTATTTGCACTTACAACTCTTGCATAAGAGGTATTTGAAAAAAGTAGCGTATTAGAGGTGTTTGCAGTAGCTTTTTTCTGATAAACCGTTTCACCTGCAGTAAAGGTTCCTGAAGGTTTATTAATAGAAAGCGTTTTTGTATATTGGTAAATATAATCACTATTTGATGGAAGAATCTGTGTGACATTAGCAACAGTAGCACTGGCTCCGCTAGTTGCACCTGTTATAAGAGTATTAGTAGAAATTGTACCTGACGTGACGTTAATAAACGCTGTTGACTCAACGGCTTCTACTATAGTACCTGTCATCCCATTGCTGGTAATACTTTCACCTATAATAAATGAACCTGTTGCAGAATACGGCTTTATAACACTACTAAGTAAAACTTTTTGAAGTGAGCTTGAAACAACAACATTAGAAGTAGTAGTGCCTACAATATTAGCAGTATTAGAAAATGATCCAACGGTATTTGAAATATAGATACTAATAGTATTAGAAGTACTATTTACTGAGACACCGGTTACTGTACCGGATGCTATATTTGCTGTACTATTTTGTTGGTATATAGTTGTATTTGTAAGATATAAGACATTGGCCTGAGAATTTACAGTTAGTATTGTTGAATGAGGGTCAAGAACTATACCTGTAAAAACATTAGCGGTGCCATTTGATTGAAAAACAAGCTCACCATTACTGAACTGACCAGTTGTATTGGATGTTGTGATATTAGATGTATATACTGTTGTAGACGTGTTCATAGCGGTGTTATATTTACACTAGAATTAGACGCTAGCACAACAGATCCAAATAATTTAGTACCAGCAATATGCATTACTTCCTTAAATATTTTCTCATATGTGCTAAAAGGTAATCTAGAAAGAATTTCGTAAGAAAATTCTTGATAGTAGTCGCTATCTAGTAGATACTTATCTGATGATAAAAACCCTCTTGTTGATTCATAGTATCCAGAACCTGTTCCCCCAAGCCCTAGTTTTGATGAGGCCAGTCCTGTAGTTTTAGATTCTGCATTACTGCTATATTCAATAACTTCTCCATCCACGTAGCCAAATCCAGAATCGGTAACTAGTAATTCGGTAACAGCACCAGATGATGTAATAACGTTAGCAAATATTTGAGCGTTTAGTCCTGCAGGTAATGAGCTTGTTATAGGAGCAACTGCGTTTATAGTGCCGGTTGCAGCTGTTGATTGGCCAACAATAGGATTACCAATACCGAATGAAGATTGAATAGTAAGATACTTAACATCCATTGATGTAGAGTTAACTGTTCTTATTTGACCTTTACAAAATAAACCTGTTGTAAGAGGTGCAGTACCTGTGATATTAGCATTAGCTAGAAGGGTTGAGTTAGCTTGAGCGCGAACCTTTTGAAAAAAGCCTGCTGTACTGTTAAATGTACCGCTAACGTTTCTTACTACAATTGTGCCGGCATTTGCAGTTATATTAACTGATTGAATATAGCCTGTTGCTGTAGTTACCGAACCATTAGATTGATACACATAAAGACCAGGTGTAAAGCCTGCGGATGCAGCCCCGACTGTTAGAGATGTGCTATTGGCAACTGGTTGCTCCTGAGTTATAATTTCACCATTAGCAAAGCTTGCGGTTGATGTTTGAGTATATGATATTCTTACATCAACTTTGTTAAACCCAATACTTGCAGGCTCATATACAAGAACGAACGGATCAAGATCATAGTTAGAACCTGGGTTAATATTTGTAAGACTAGCAACAGATCCCAAATTACCTACAAAGAAGGTTAGGCAATCAAGAAGACCTGAGCTTACATTACCAGTCGGGAATTTTGGAAATCCATATGCAGTAGCATTAAGTCTTACACTGGTGTAAGGTACATTTGATGTATTATTTTGACTTAAAAAGTCAGTACCTAAACTAATTTGTTCTTCATTGTCCAGGCTGCCAATATTAAAGTCTGCACCTGAGCCTTGACTAATAATAGTTAACTTACCGGTTGTAGAATAGGCACCGGTTACAGTCTGAAGGTTTGTATTAGTAAATTTATTGTTTACACTGTGCACACCTATGGTAGTTGAAAATGCTCTTACGTTAGCAGATGAGCCTGATGAACTACCTGTAATTCTAGTACTTGTCGCAAATATTCCATTAGTATTAGAAACAGTAATATATGCATTAGAACCATCGTTAGTTATTAACGTAACAACCCCATTTGCTGTTGTACCCTGTGTTACAGTCTCAAACTGGCGAAGAGCACCTGAGAGATCTGTTGTATAAAGCACTACAGTATTACTTACACCAGTAACAATAGCAGTAGCTGAAACATTAGAGTATGAATTTGTTGTGTATCTATAGGTGTTAGGTGCTGAAGTACTACCTACGAAAAGGAAGTTTGAATAATTCGTGTTAGAAGAATCATAGAGATTGCCTGAAGTTGGTACTACTCTTATAACATAGGCATAAGGTGTTGAATTAGTATAAAATGTATCTACTACACCTCTACCGGCTACTACGCCGTTAGAATAATAACTTGTTACGTTACTACCAACCGGTGCAGAAGAATCAACTGCTGCAGCAGAAATAGTTGCAAGACTACCAGATGTTGCACCAGTTAGTGATAGAGCAGTACTAAAGGTACCTGTGTTAGGATATTTAATGGTTAATGTTGTGGAATTACTAGCATGCACTTTTCCTATGAAAACGTTAGCACCAGAAACAGCCTGGTAGACATTTTCATTTGTTGTAAATGCACCTGTGTTACTCTGAAGAGTAAGTAGTAGTACCCCTTGTACAGCGATATTTGCTACCTGTTGTGTGACCTGCTCAAAAGGTAGGAAGGGTCTCGAAAGGGATGTGTTTGTTACCGTGACATTGCTTAGAGAAAGAATCTTTTCAGAGACATATACTGTAGAGTTTGTTGAAAATCCAAAACCGCCGTCTTGAAGTGCAAAGTCGACAACACCTGCAATATTTTTTACTGCACCTACTCTTGCTTGACCTTGTTGTCCAAAACTTGAATAGACATCAACAATATCTCCAACCTTATAACCAGTACCTGAAGAGAGAACGGTAAGAGATGTTAGAGATCCTACTACTGTAGGGTAGTTAGTAACGTCAAGGTCTGATTGACTATGTGAGCTATCTGCGTACGTAATGAATTCGCCAGTAGTAAAGCTCTTAGTTATGTTAGAAAGATAAAAAATATCTACATACTTTGACTTTACTCTTCTTCTAATAAGTCTATCAACGAACGCTGTTGCGCCTGATGTAATACCAGTTATTTGTTTACCAACAAAATTAATATTAATATCTTCACGTGATACTTCGATATAAACTGGCTTCACCCATTGGCCATCAGACGGTCGAAGTATATCTTGACCAGGTACGTAGATTTCAGCTTGGTCACCGTAAACTAATCTAAAAAATAATTCTACAGCTCGTGGCGTACCTTTCGAACGGTATAAATCTTGTGCTTTCTTAAGAAGAAGCTTCTTGTTCGAAGAGGTTGTAAACTGAATATTATTAAGATATTTCTCTTTGAAATGTACTATAAACTTTGCTATAGTAGTATCGATATCTTTATAATTTAATAGATTGCGGCTGTGATAAAGTGAATTTGGAGAGCTAGTAGTATTAATATATGTTACACTACCTGAAGAGCTCTCAATAGGCTTTATCTCATCACAATAAAGCCTGCATCTGAAAATTACATCACTATTGTTAACAACATAAACTGTATTGCCACTTTTATAGATAATTTCACCGGACGCTTCACCTTCCGAATTATATTGGGTGACTGTGTTGCCCACATCAAACCCGGTAGCATTATCTAGATTAAGCACCATAACGAGCGTTTCTAACCACTCATAATAGGCAGAAACAAAAGCTATAAAATTCTTTCCTTCATCTCTATAAAAAGAAGGGAATTGAGATTTTACAAGCTGCTTAATACTTTTTTCAATTTCTTTCATGCTGAGGTGCCGGTGCTAGTAGATGTACCATTATCAGGTGTATTCTTTGAAGCTATAGAAGAAATAGCAAGATCTTCTTCCGATATAGTTATGATGCTGTTTTTAATAGAGAAAATATCGTCAGAGTTTATTCTAGCATATATCTTAATTGCTGTTCCTAGATAATCTGTTACTCTAAAATTTTGCAAAGTAATTCTACCAGTACCGTAATCAACAGTACCTATATCCGTAATTGAAGTTCTAGATGGATCACTTGCACCTACTATTTTAATAGTTCCAGCACCATCATCAACTATAATTGTTCTTGAGCTGTTGTAAAAGAATACTGATGATGAAACGGTAGGCTCAACAGTATCATTAGTGACAAACAAAGCTTGATCGAAGTTTATAGTATAGTTTTTTAATTCATTAATAACAGGCTGAATTTTTCTAATAGCCTTGACTCTAGTTTCATTACTTACAATGCTCGGGTGCGCTGTATCTATTGCATTTACTAATCTACTAAATCTGAATGTTTTCTTAAAGTCAGAAAGCGAGTTACTATTAAATGAGTTAATAGCAGAGATAACAATAGTAGTAATATCGTTTGGAGAAAGATCGGTAAGAGCAGTATCGTATCTTACTAACGATTCAATGTATAGGTTGAGCGGATCTGGCGATACGAATACAGGCTCTATCGATACCGGTGCTCGTCTGGTAAGGAAGTTTGTATATTCAACAACTTTACTTTGCGGTATACCATCAACGTTTTTAATATCGATTGAAACGAATACTCTACCGTATTGAGGAGGATCAGCTTGCTCACCACCATAAGCAGACACTGCTTGAATCTCTGGATAATTAGTTTTTAAAAGCGTCTCGTAGTCAGAAGGTGTAATAGCACGCTCTTGTGTAGAGAAATGTCTTGGTGCATTAAATCTGATTGACTCAAGAGACTCACTTACCGACCCTCCAATAGCTTTCGTGACTGTAGTAACTGTTACGTCGCTATACCCATCGACTGGACCATCAGAAGTAAATTTATAAGCCCCGTTAGGTAATTCCCCGCTTGAATCTCTATACTCTACAACAATAGTAGCCCCATTCTTAGGTTTTCTACCAGTTACATTATCCCCGAAAATAATTTCATATTTTTCATTTTCAGCGGGCTGTAGAAAGAACACTTGTGATTGGTCGTTAAGGTTAAATAGCGAGGATGCATATGAGTATGTAAGTGATGTAGCACCGTTATCCTCTATTACCGTAACAATAATTGTTGAAGTATCAACTGTGCCATTGCTGATAACGAATCTCTGTGTTGTTGTACTTTCATCCACTACAAATGATTCTGTTATATATTCACCTTCATAAATGCTAACATTATTAGCACTGAACACACCACCGGAACCAAATAAAACTATATTACTATCTGTAGCAAATGAAAATGTCTTATTATCAACCTTAGTTGTAAAGGTTGTACCTTTAGGCATAGTTAAAGACGTGATTGTTAGATTTCCGGCATTCACCGATATATTAATAACTGCTTCAGAAGACTTAAACGAGCGTGGCAGGTAGTTAAGCTCTTTCGCGTGTGAAATAAGACTATCTCTTAGCTGCGCAGTATCAAGGAACATTTCACTGGCGACCATGTTTGTATAGAAGGAGTTTAGATATGTGTTATATGCTAGAAGGTCTAGTAGCACACTCATATTGCTACCTTCAAAATCATAGTCTTTGAAGGTGTCTTGATTCTTTAAATAGGCCTTGAATGACTCTTTGATTGTATCAAAGTCTAGATTTAGAAGATTAATATTACCGGCGGCCATTTATTGAACTCTCTCTAAAATTACTCTGAATGTTGTTGGAGATTCCACATTAACAGTATAAAACTGAATCGAAATAATATATGCATTTTCATCTTCGATAGGGGTTGCAACAACGTCCAGAAGGCGAGCTCTAGGCTCGTGACTGATTATAAGCGATTTTATTTCTTCTTCTAACGTTAAAGTTGCTTGAGGTGAAATGTTCTCAAACAACGAACTCTTTACTCTACTACCAACATCTGGTTGAAACGGTCTTTCATATTTATCCGTAAGAATAAGGTTACGTATAGAGCGAATAATAGCATCTTCGTTTCTATTAACGACTAGCTGTTTTGTGTCTGGATGAGCGTTTAGATTTGTATAGAAGTCACTATACAAATCTTCTTTTTTTAGTTTAGTAGTAAACTTATCCGCTAATGTAATAGCCATATCTTACCTATTAAGTTATCCAGCAAAGACGTTACCTGACCCAGATGCAACTGCGGAGCCGCAAGCAACGCTATCTCCAACTCTACCTAGTGCAACACCATTAACAAAAACCGAGCCGCTACCGGCTGCTAAAGTAGAGCTATGACATCCATTATCAGGGCAGCAGTGCGAGCTCCAACCGTCGCCAACCCTATGAGCTGGCTTACCATTAACAAAAACATCTGAACTTCCAGCACTAGAAGCTCTTGGAGGCCAGCAGCCGTGACCTGTACAAGTATCACCTAATCTAGCTACTGCTGGCATTATACCTTTCCTTGTTCTTTAAGATACATCAGCTGATTCTTACCATTATCCCACGTATTGTATACAGTGCGAGTATATGTTTTTGTTAGTTTATTATTTAGGGAGGTTGTAGCCGTGATTGTATAATTTACTATTTTTGAAAGGGCAGGGCTATGATACTCAAACACTTGCTTACCATCAGGTATTTTATCGATATTGCTAACTGATACTGGATCTTCTAGCAAATTACTTTTTTCTTTAGTAATATACACAAACTCTAAATCTTTAATTAAGTTAGTATACTTACCGCTTATACTACAAGAATTAGTACCATCTGCAATAACTATGCTTTCATCATAAGCATCTGCAGTAATCACCATACTAATAACAGTTTCAGGTAGTGCTGGGTTGTAAGGAGTAATAGTACCTGTAAACACATCGTTTATCTGTGTATTAAGTAGAAAAGCATTTGAAATAGTAGCAGGTGTAATAACTATCATTAGTTAATGTCTACTCTAGGTGCTTTAAACTTCATATTTCCGCTAGATGTAACTGTGTAAGTTCCGTCCACCTTTATATCTACATTACCCTTTACAATAACCTTTACATTACCGCCAACATAAACTGTCTGATCTTTAACTATTATTTCATAGCTACTATCAGCTACCTTATCAACTTTACGCCCGGTTTTATCTATTTCTGTGTATGTGCCGGATTTATGAAATACATGAATTCTCTCCTGTCCTGGAGTATCATCTATTTCAATTGCGTGTCCACTTTTAGTTGTGAATGTTTTATTAAAAGGATATTTTGCAGCATACGCAGGCCCAGGCTCAGGTCCAACTTGTTGCTTTCTAATAGAATTCGTTCCTCTAGCTAACTTAGAGACATCATGCTTTGAAACATCATTATTATTAATTTTAGGTATTGTGCCTACTATAACAGGGATATTGGTCTCATTACCGTCCATAAAGAATCCAAAGACCATAGAACCCTTAACAAGCCCGTTTGGTGATAATCCCTCTTCAAGATGGCTTGCACTCTGCGCCGGTGTCATTACAGTTGCGTATGGCAGGTCTTCTGTAGTAAGTTGACCATGGAGATTAGGAACGCGCACCTTAACCATACCAAGCTGATCTTTATCGGTTATATCTTCGACAAAACCAATAAACCACTTAAAGCCTTCGCCACCTACGTCACGAGTTGTCATATATCACTTTCTCCGTATGAAGGCTTCACGCACTCCATTGCTGTCTTATAATGAACTTTGTCTAAAATAACAAATGTATGTCTTACTTTAGTCACCAGATAATTTCCAGATGAAAGTCTACTATCAGACTTCTTGTCGGTCGTACCACTAATCTCTGGGAACTTTAATTTTACAACGTTACCTGCAGTGATCGTCGTATCTCCGTATACGAGTACCTGCACAATATTGCCAACAATCTGACCAACAAATGATTGTAAAAATCCTACCTTATTTTCTCTAAAGGACTCACCATTCTTAGTGGTCTTAGGTAAGAAGTTTTGAAGAGCTGCATTAACCTGACTGGGCTTTGTAGTAGTCCTAGTTAGAAAGCTATTAGTTTTAATCTGACTAGTACTACCTTTGTCTATCTGTGTGAATGCAGTTAAGTTGTCTTTTAAATTAAAATTAATAGTCTCAATCTTACCAGTACGTATATCGATCGATTGTGTCTGATTAGATACACCACCGGATTGCATTAACTCAACTGGGTTTGCTAACGACACTTGCTTGTAGGCAAGCATGTTCCGTACGTAGATGTTTTCAAGCTTGTTGTTAACATGTGAATCATAGAAGAAGATCTTATCGCCGATACTATCTTTCCCCGTCAGTAACATTTTATCTACTGTAGTGAAATTAAATCCATTCCTATTCTCAAAAAAGTTAAATGCTGACGCAGAATACTTAGTTGATACAGTCCTCTTTCTCACCATATCAATTACTTGTAGTGGTGAAATATTATTAACTAGGAATGTTTCATTGCCTCTTAGCGGAGTATCATCAACAAAAAGCTTTTTCTTAGTTTTAAGCTCGTCAGTAAGAATATCCGCAACTATTGAATACGGGCTTTGAGTAAATCTTTTTTGAATTTTCTTTTTGCTATTTTCTATAACTTCTTCACTCATACAACGTATCATATACGTCATCATCTTGCCATCAGGGTTAGTGACTTTATTAGATACGTTTACAGTCTTAAATCTGAAGAAATAAGCATTCTGAGTTTCAGGATTTTTAACTTCGAGCTCTATAAATTCTTCACCAATAATAGGAAATTTTTCTAAAAGATTAATTGAATCACGAACAAGCACATCACACACCATGAGGGGCAGCATAATGCTTTCGTAAATATCAAACCCTGTGACTTGATTAATCATGGACTGTCTAAGCGAGCCGTCCATACTAACAATATCAAAGAGCGTTATTTTTGCGTCACCAGGACTAAATGCTTTATTATCCATTAGGGATTAAGTAGATTTCTAAATTGTCTTTCTACAGTAGCAGCATATCTGTTATCTAGAAGTTTAATACTCTTCTTTGATTCATTTAATTCATTTTCATAATCAAATGCAGAATATGAAGTATAATATACTACTTCTGTGTCGTCGATATTACTATTAATAGTTGTAACTGTATTAATAGTTGCGTTACTAGTTTCACCTGATAGGTAGTAAGAAGAATTGTTACTAAACGTTCCCTCTATATGTCTTACAACTGTAATAGAGCTATTACTAAATGATACTGTACCGTTCGCAACAGAAGCAGATCCATTCATAAGAGTAACTCTTTCATCAACAGTGAACGAATTTCCAGTATTAAAAGTTGTTGTCAGACTTAAAATTTTATTCGTTGTTAAGGTTACATCTGATGGCGATCTTTCATAGCCTACAGAAATATTATTCTCAGATGCTATAGAGGTCCAATACTTTTTTAAGTTTGCTGGAAGGGCATTATAACCACTTAAAGTAAGTGTCTGCTCATCCAGGTACCAGTTATTTCTATATCCCAGTATTTTAGTTTGAGCATTAGTAATAGAACCATACTTTTGAATAATATAGTTATCAAAATCTTCCTGACTCAGATATAAATCATAATATGGATCTATAATTTTATTAGTAAAATAAATTATCCAGTCATTGTACTGATCTTCATAATAATCATAAGCTATCATATCCATACGCTCTTTTTCCTTATTTTCGTATGGATAAAAAGCGTGTGAGTAGTCCGTAATATTATCAGAAATGCGAACTCTAGTAAATATATTTTTTACTAAGTTGTTTGCGTAATTAGTAACTGGAAAATTGCTAAAGTATCTCATTTTTGAGTCTTACCTGCGCTTGAAACGCTATCTGAAATTTTAGATTTAATATCGCCTACAAATTTAGATATATCCCCGGAAAGATTACCGTCCTTACCCCCATAATCTCTACTAGAAACAATTTCTATTTCTTGAAGGTTTAACTGCATTTCAATATGAGTTGGGTAGCTAGTGCCTGCAAAGAAGCTAGGTGTGCCTTGTGCCGCATAGTTTACATTAACCGATGAAATCATACACTTCTTGTAGAACATTGTTTGATTTTTTAACTTTGGTTCTAGCGATATTTGTACAATTTTAGGATATCCAAGAACATTAGCTGCACCAAATCTATAATTTGGCAAGGCGGATGCTTTAAAATATTTAATAATCGAAGCTATAGTTGCACTTTCTTTAGCATTTTTTGGTGCAAACTTATAAACAAAGCTATGACTTCTTAAATTAACGCCTTGGAAGAATACGTTTAGGTGAGGGTTAGGTATACCGCCAACTAACTGACCGACGGTGCCAGTAACTTGTGCTCCACCAAATGTATCAGGAATAGCCCCGACAGCAGCTGTATACGCAGCACCCGCACCTGTATTTACTACTGATTGTTCGCCGAGCTTGGCATTAGGTCCCATAGCAGTTATTGCACCTGCCACCTGCTCTACTACTTGACCTACTATACCGGGGTTAGATTCGGTATTAAGTTGGACTGCTGTTGCATCGACTAGTGAAGCTGGCATCGGAAGGAAAATATAAAAGTCTGGCTTCCATGTGCTTTCTAAGTATGGCGATGGTCTAGAATATTCACCAAATCCAAAACTGATATAGTACTTTCTCATATCTAGCGGATATTGTAGTGAATTTTTTTGACTGTTAGTAGACCTTGAACCTTTTATTTTAGTTTCTGGTGCGTGGCTTGCCGCATGCGTGGAAGCGTCTCCTGCTAGACTTGCTCTTGAATTTACTAGCTTGTTTGGTGATATTCGTTCAATGCCTTTTTGAGCAAACCCGCTCACTTCACTTCGAAGTTTACCTACTAAATTATCAAGCGAACCACTCACTGAAGATAGTGACGTTGCGCTTAAGCCACCAAGAGACAACTTGGATGCAATGCTATCTTTGACAGGATTAGCCCCGCCGCTAATACTGCCGTTAACGCTAAGATTAATCTTAGAATTAGGGCTTAAGCTGCTAGGGGATTTAAACTGGTCATAAAAGCCTTCTGGCATATTTACTCGCTAAATAAAAGTAGTTAATTAACTTCTAAGACTATGTCCTATAAAGGTGTTTTCAAGCCTAAAAACCCTGGCAAGTATAAAGGTGATCCTAGTAATATTATTTATCGTAGTCTCTGGGAACTAAAGTTTATGATGTATTTAGATGCGCATAATAGCGTGATATCTTGGGCTAGTGAAGAAATAATAATACCTTACATCTCACCGTTAGATGGTAGACCTCATAGATACTTTCCTGACTTCTATGTAAAGAAGGTAAATAGTGACGGTGCTGTTGAAGTTGCAATTATAGAGATTAAGCCCTACGCCCAGTCTGTAGAACCTATAGTTGAAGAAAAAAGAACTAGAAGATATGTAAAGAAGGTAGCCACTTATGCAATTAATCAAGCTAAGTGGAAGGCAGCAAGAGAGTACTGCGAGGATAGAAAATGGAAGTTTATGGTTTTAACAGAAAAAGAGCTAGGGATTAAATAATGCCTTTAGACTTTAAAAAGATTGCTGACAATGCTATCAAGCAGGGTATAACACCTGACAATAGCATTGCTTCTCGTGAATGGTTCAGAGCTGCAGCTGCAAGAACATCAAATATTTCTCCAGAAAATGTTCTTAAGAATCCTGAACCATTTGAACTAGTTCCTAGGTTAACAATGCAATCTATAGGTAAGCTTTATTTGTTTAGATATGACCCTAAGACTAAAGACAAGCTACCTTACTATGATATTTTCCCTTTAGTATTCCCAATTGAATACTATTCAGATGGCTTTCTTGGTATAAACCTACACTACCTCCCTCTTCCATACAGAGCAAAGTTAATGAATGGTCTGTATGAGCTAATAAATAACAATAAGATGGATAGCACCACGCAGCTTAAGATGTCCTATAAGATACTTAAGAGTATGTCAAGTCTTAAGTTTTTTCAGCCTTGCTTAAAACGATATCTTGCTAGTCATGTAGCATCCAAGTTTTTATACGTTAAGCCGATTTACTGGGATATGGCATTATTTTTACCTTTGGAAAGATTTCAGAAAAAATCAAGCTCTCAAGTTTATTCAGAAAGCATTAAGAAAGTAAGATAATATGTCACTATTAGATACATTCACAACTTCTTTAGCAAACAAGATAGGTCTAAACACCAATAGACTACCTAATGCAAGTGAAGGCTTTAATGTAAGTAAATTTAGATCTCAGGTTCTAGGTAATGCTGGTTTCCTAAGAAAGAACCTATTCTTAGTGCGTATATATTTTCCTGATGCATTTTCAACTCGTATTGAAAGATCTTTTGGTATACGAACAAGAGAGTTAATGATGTATACGGAGAATTTTACGGCACCGGGTATCGCTTTAGCTACTTCTGACGATATTCATAGATATGGTACTGGTCCAACAGCCAAGTATGCTTATGGAGCTGTATTTACTGATATTTCTGCTAGTTTCTTAGCAGACGGTCGCGGTGAAATTCTCAAACTATTTCAAACTTGGATGAAGTATATCGTTAACTACGATTCATCTAAAAATTCACCTAATGGCTTGAACGGCGCAGAGCCCTACGAAGTTGGTTACAAAGATGATTATGCATGCCGTATTGAAGTAATAGTTTATAATGAAGCAGCAGAAAAAATTATTACATATACTATAAACGAAGCTTTCCCTGTCTTCCTAGGTGATATTTCTCTATCATGGGCAGATAATGATAGTATTATGAGAATACCAGTTTCATTCTCTTATAGAGATTGGCAGACAGATACAATGAGTGCTGCTTCTATAACTGGTAGTGCTTCTCAAAACTTAACACTACTACAGAAAATTATCAAGGTTGGTACAATAGCACAAACAATAGGCACCCTTAAGAAGCCTCAAAATATTGGAGATGCTATTAATTTAGTGAACAATGCAAATATTATTTCAGGTGGATTGTCCGGTATTATTTAATTAGGAGATATCATGGCTTTACCAAAGATTCAGTCGCCAGTTTTTAATTTAACTATTCCTTCGACTGGTGAAAACAAGAAGTTTAGACCCTTTCTCGTTAAAGAAGAAAAGATACTTCTTCTTGCACAGCAAGGTAGTGAATTAGATCAGATCACCGGTCTTAAACAAATTATCAATAATTGCTGTATTGAAGGTATTGATGTTGACACACTAACTACTTTTGATCTTGAATATATTTTCTTAAAGTTAAGATCTAAGTCGGTTAACAATATGGTTAAACTTAAATTTAGAGACTATGAAGATGAAGAGGTTTATGAGTTTGAAGTTAACTTAGATGAGGTTGAAGTTAAGTTTGACCCAGAGCACGAACAAACTATAAGAGTTACAGATGACGTTGGCATTAAGATGAAGTATCCAGATGTGCGTATTACATCGCAGCTTACAGATACAGAGAATGTAGAAGATATGTTCGATGCAATTGTAGTTAACTGTATTGATAGTATCTTCGATGCAGAGAAAGTATATCCGGCAGTAGAGACTGAACCCGGTGAGTTAGAAGAGTTTATTAATAATCTGGATCATAAGACGTTTGAAAAGATTCAGAAGTTTTTTGAAACTATGCCAAAGCTTTATCATGAGTTAAACTATGTTAATAAGCTTGGCAATGATAGAAAGATTAAGCTTGAATCGGTGAAGGATTTTTTTACGTTGGGCTGAGTCATACAAGCTTAGGCAACTACTTTACTTTAGTATTTGCGATGGCTCAGCACCACAAATATTCGATAACAGAGATAGAAAATTTAATACCGTTTGAGAGAGATATTTACGTTGAGATGCTTTTAGATTATTTAAAACAAGAAGAAGAACGTCGTAAGAAAGCATACGGGGAATAATGAAGGATAAGGGTAATGGCTAACGGCGGTAAAGAAGATAATGTAGTTTTAACTATAGGAACATATCTTGCGCAGCGTATGCTCGAGAAAGCTTCCGAGGCTGCTGCTTCAGACCCCCCCGGGCACTCGGGCGTCGCCGCTGTTAATCTTTTAAGAACAGATAGCTCCTTAAGAGATAAACTTAAGTTTATTGAGGATGACGATCTTCCCACGGTTGTAATTTTAGAGCATACTAATAAAGTAGTTAAGGTTTTAGTATCTAAAACCGATGTAAAAGTAGAAAGAGTAATTAGTAAAACAAAGAGTACTGCTTCTGGCGGCTTACCAGAAGTGGCTGCTAAAGCAGTATCTGGTAAGAAAAAAACAGAATCAAAGCCTTCTAAAAATACAAATACAAAAGTATCTGAAGCTAAAAAAGCTGTAATTGATTTAAGCAAAGATACTAATCAAGCTACAAGCCAGGTAGAAGC
>Ga0214923_10002427_pt1 | contig 24876 bp, 20 predicted proteins | sample LL1510_MetaG_FD_177993 | JGI IMG/M metagenome (GOLD analysis project Ga0214923, IMG submission 177993) | Freshwater microbial communities from Lake Lanier, Atlanta, Georgia, United States - LL-1510 | ecosystem: Environmental > Aquatic > Freshwater > Lake | place: USA: Georgia | collected...
GTTTTTCCAGCAAATCCATTAAGACTGAAGGGATGATTTTCCTCCACGGGCGCCTTGGACGTTTAGGTGCTACAGATCCCTCTTTTTTGTTCAGTTTGAGCCAATTGTAAATCGTTGGTTTTGAAATTCCAAATACACGAGCCGCTTCTGTAATCGAACCACATTCTTCTATGAATTGTAGTACTTTCTTTCGTAGGTCAGTTGAATAAGTCATGCGGAAAGAATATGCGAATGAAATTTAAAATTCAATCTATTTGACTATAATTATATAATTATATTAAAGTTAAATAGTTATGCATATAATCAACAACTTACAATGCTTGGCATCTACTCCGATGGACCAATTGGCTGTAGATGGTGATAAACTAAGACCCATCCGCCCACAAGAAATTGTTAATTCAGAAAAGCTTCAGCAAGTTATCGCAGATACATTTCAGTATGTGGCTACTCATGAAGACCCTCTACACCGCTTTTGGACAAAAGCAGAAGAAGGAACGCATACCTATGTCTCCCCTGGTTTTCTTGCAGCAAAATTGAAGATTGCCTCAGCACTTGCTCTACCACAAGAAAAAGAAGAGCGTCATCTTGTGACTTTAGAAATTAATAAAAAGTCCTTCGTAGTAGAAAAAGAAACTCTAGCAGCCCACACTTCTTCCTTGATGCTCAGAAGCCTTCTTACTGTTACTGGGCGATTTGCTGAAGCCATGAGTGAGAAAATTCTAATTGAGCTTCCACTTGATCTTAACCTCGATGAAGACTCAATGCAGCAAGCTACCACTGCCCTTTTCCAAGGGCAACTACCCAATCGTCTAGATATAAATAGATATATAGACTTAGCTTTGTTCTTCAATTATTTCCAAGCAAATGACCTTTTGAAGGCCTCCGTGGCAAAGATCGCTTCCTTAAAACCAATCTTGTTTGAGTGGATTGCACTTTTACGTTTGCCTGATGAAGTAGTTGACGGTGTGATCGCGGAGCTATCCGAAGATTCTGCGAAAAAACTCCTGGAAGATTGCCAGCGTCTTTCTATTGACGCTGTGCGAAAAAACTTTGATCCTAAGGCTACTGCAGTAACAACTAAGACTCATATTATCGAAGAAATCAGAGGAGAGGGATGGGCTGTTAATATGCGAAGATTCGCTATTGCTCTTGTAAACAAGGCAAAGACACCCCTCACTGAAGAACTCTTAGATTTTTTTGGAGTAGATATCGGACTACTTCGATCTGCAAACTTATCAAGCAGTAGCCGTCCCGTTATGGAAAGGGTTATGGCAAACTGTCCCAACCTACAAGAATTAAGATTCAATTGCGCCGTTGATGATATTGACACCTTCTTACCAAAGGTTTTAAATCACTGGCCTCAGTTATTGAAATTAACACTTGTTAAAGCAAAAGATGATGCATTGAAACACCTCGCTCTTGTGCCTATGTTACAAGATCTATCAATCGCTCGTTGCACACTGTTAGAAGCAGATGCGTTGAAACACCTCGCTTCTGTACCTATGTTACAGCATCTAGACATCTCCTATTGTAGACAGTTAGAAGCAGATGCATTGAAACACCTCGCTTCTGTGCCTATATTACAAGATCTATCAATCGCTCATTGCACACAGTTAGAAGCAGATGCATTGAAACACCTCGCTTCTGCCCCTATGTTACAAGATCTATCAATCAATAGTTGCACACAGTTAGAAGCAGATGCATTGAAACACCTCGCTCTTTTACCTATGTTACAAGATCTAAACATCTCCTATTGTACACAGTTAGAAGCTAATGCTTTACAACACCTCGCTTCTGTGCCTATGTTACAAGATCTAATCATCTCCTATTGTACACAGTTAGAAGCTAGTTCTTTACAACACCTCGCTCGTGTGCCTATGTTACAAGATCTATCAATCGCTCATTGCACACTGTTAGAAGCAGATGCGTTGAAACACCTCGCTTCTGTACCTATGTTACAGCATCTAGACATCTCCTATTGTAGACAGTTAGAAGCAGATACATTGAAACACCTCGCTTCTGTGCCTATGTTACAAGATCTATCAATTGTTAGTTGCACACTGTTAGAAGCAGATGCATTGAAACACCTCGCTTCTCTACCTATGTTACAGCATCTAGACATCTCCTATTGTACACAGTTAGAAGCTAATGCTTTACAACACCTCGCTCGTGTGCCTATGTTACAATATCTATCAATCGCTCGTTGCACACTGTTAGAAGCAGATGCGTTGAAACACCTCGCTTCTGTACCTATGTTACAGCATCTAGACATCTCCTATTGTACGCAGTTAGAAGCAGATGCATTGAAACACCTCGCTTCTGTGCCTATGTTACAGTATCTATACATCTCCTATTGTACACAGTTAGAAGCAGATGCGTTGAAACACCTCGCTTCTGTGCCTATGTTACAGTATCTATACATCTCCTATTGTACACAGTTAGAAGCAGATGCGTTGAAACACCTCGCTTCTGTGCCTATGTTACAAGATCTATCAATTGTTAGTTGCACACTGTTAGAAGCAGAAGCGTTGAAACACCTTATTCATACACCCTTCTTGACAGAGATTCATATAGTAAAAACAAATTGCCAAAGACAATTTATTCCAGAAAATCAGTTACATAGAGTTAGAATAGTCGGCTAACTATTTTTTACAATTTTTTACTGAATTGACTACTTTTTGACGAAAAGCGGATACTCAGGCTCCCAAAAGGCATGCTCAATTTTGATCTGCGCCTCATGCCTCAAAACACCTGCATGCTGCGCCACTGCTACAGCGATCTTTTTAGCAATTTTTGGAATCTCCTCAGGAGGCGGAAAAAGTGAAGCCCTCTTATCTTTAAGCGCCGGTGAAAACTCACTCAATGTGTGTGCTGCTGCCAAAAACATCTCACTCGAAATATAGCTCGCTTCAGACCCCAAAATCCCCAAAGCAATCGCTGGAAAGATATAGTGGTTGTTGTTTTGCCCAAAGCAGTAGGTATCTCCCTGGTATTCATAATCGGGAAATTTTGTGCCCGTTGCTACAAGAGCCTTGCCCTTTGTCCAGTTGATAAGGTCTTTCGGGTCAGCCTCAGATACACTATCTGGATTCGAAAGTGGAAGAATAATCGGCATTTCACACTCTTTCGCCATCGCTTCGATCACCGCTTGGGTGAACAGCCCCTTCTGCGCACAGACACCGATCAAAACGGTCGGCTTCACTAATTTCACACACTCTAGAAGCGGAATCGTCTTTTCCCTATGAAAGCGAGCTAGAGAACCGGGATTTTCATCAGAGAGTAGGCCATGGCTATTGAGAATCCAGATGCGCTCCAAGGCATCCCGCTCAGAAAGACCTTCCCGTCTCAAAGCTTTCACAATCAAGGTCGCAATTCCCATTCCGGAAGAACCCGCTCCCACAATCACAATCCGCTCCTCTTTGAGCACCCTTTTAGCACACTTCACGGAGGCTAAAATCGCTGCAAGCGTCACAGCAGCCGTTCCCTGAATGTCATCATTGAAGGTCAACATCTCCTCTCTATAGCGCTCAAGCAATTTGTAGGCGTGTTGCTTCGGAAAATCTTCCCACTGAAGAATGGCGTAGGGAAACTTGCGCTTCACCGCCTGGACAAATTGATCTACAAAGTCGTAATACTGATCTCCCGATAGACGCTCATGCTTCCAGCCCAAATAGAAAGGATCTTTCAGCAAGCTCTCATTGTTTGTCCCCACATCGAGCATGATCGGCAGTCCGAAAGCTGGGTGCAGACCCCCGCAAGCAGTGTAGAGCGCAATCTTCCCAATAGGAATCCCCATACCACCCGACCCCTGGTCTCCCAGTCCCAAGATACGCCCCCCATCAGTCACTACAATCGCTTTCACCTTAGGCAATGGGCAGTTATTCAGCATCTCATCGATACGATTGCGGTTGGGATAGGAAATAAAGAGACCGCGCGGCCTCCTATAGATTTCGTAGAAATGACGGCACGCCTCACCTACAGTCGGAGTGTAAATAATCTCAAGCATCTCTGCCAGATGTGTCCGTAAAAGTGCATAGAAAAGCGTTTCATTGCGGTCTTGTAAGCCTCTCAAATAAATATGCTTAGATAAATTTGAGGGCTTTTTCTGGTATTCCACATAGCAGTGATTAACCTGCTCAGCCAAACTCTTCACATGTGGAGGCAGCAAACCATGAAGACCCAAGTGAGTGCGCTCCTCAACAGTAAAAGCTGTCCCTTTGTTCAGAAGAGAGTTTTGGAGAATCAACTCCCCTCTCACAAAGAGGTCGATCGAATGGTCATTGTTCACGTCAAAAATTTTCATCCGTGGTGCACAGCCTCCTTTTGAACATCGATTTTATTGACAAAGGGTAATGCCAGAATCAATAACAGACAGATTACCCCTGAAATGAAGCAAGTTTGTAGATAGCTTTCTGTAAAAGCCTGATTTTGAACCATCTGATAGAGCATGCCTTCGATCTGCAACCCTTCAAAGCCCAGTTCTTTAAGAGCCGCCACATAAGAAGTATAATACTCATTAGAAGGGATCACAAATGAGGCATAGCGCTCTTGGAAAAATACCTCACGCGTTAAGTAATAATTGGCTCCATAGGCGACTCCAAAACCTAAACCCATCGTTCTGGCAAAAGAAAAGAGTCCTGCACCACTTGGCATTTCTTCATGGGAAATATCTGAAATGGCGATTGCCATAATAGGAGGATAGATCGCAGCAAAAGCGATCCCCATTAACATCCGCTGGTAGGCCATGGTGCGGAAGTCGATGTTGATTGGAGAAGCGCTCATCCAAAAAAAACTGATAGCAAAGATGATGAGTGAGAAAAAAACCCAAAGCCGCGCATCCATTTTTGGCATGAGGCGACCAACAACTGGGAACATAAAGAGCGATGTCAAACCCAATGGTGCGAGAGTGAGCCCCGCCCAAACTTGATTATATGCGAGCACATTCTGGACCCAAAGTGGGCCTATCACAAGATTGGCAAAGACACACCCCATAAGCGGAGTCATAATCAAAAGAGCCATGGAGAAATTGAAATTTCTAAAAAACTTAAGATCAACAATTGGAGTCTCATGAAACCACTCCCAAATGACAAAGAAGGTAAAACCAATCAAGCAAACAATCCCAAGAGCCCGAATCTGAGGTGACTCGAACCAAGCCCAGTCATAACCTTTATTCATGATGATTTGATAAGCAGCAACCCACGCAAAAAGTAGAGAAAGCCCCCAGTAATCCATCGGCAATTTGATTTTTTTACTCTCATAACGCAACAGCAATAGATAGGAAGTAATAGCGACAAGCAAGCCGATTGGCACGTTGATATAGAAGATAGGGCGCCATCCATGATTGAACGTGATCCACCCACCCAAAATGGGTCCCATTACAGGCCCCACCATCACAAGCATTCCAAAAACACCGAGAGCAGCTGACTTGTCCTTACGCATCAAAAAAAGCAGCAACGCCTGCGATAGCGGGATGAGAGGCCCCCCCACCAAGCCCTGAATCACGCGGAAAAAGACCAGTTGACCCAAACTTTGCGCTGCTCCACAGAGGAACGATAAGAGAGAAAAGAGCAGAGCTGAAAGAGCAAACAGTCTCACTTGACCAATCCTTGCCGTCAGCCAGCCCGTGAGAGGAATCGCGAAAGCGCTCGCTGTTGTGTAGGCTGTGATCGACCAGGAACCATCGTTATCGCTGACTCCAAGCTCTCCCGCAATCGTTGAAACAGAGACATTGACGATAAACTGATCAAGAGTGATCAAAAAGGTGCCAATACCAACCGCAAGTATCGCCAATACTCTGGCAATACCCTGAAGATCTTCTGACGTTTGTGCTTTAACTAAAGCCTTTTCCAATTGCTTAAAGGGACAAATTACTTTCAATGATCGTTTCGATCACTGGAGCTATTTGCTCCATCTCCTCCATTTGCGTCTGATAAATTTGCGTGTGATAAACCGGGTCAAAAGTGGGAACTGTTGAAAGCATCGGCCCCTCCTTATCATGGACATCGATCGTTGCATGTAGAGAAAGACCAATGATCAAAGGATTCTTTTCCAGCTGTTCCTTGGAAATATCGACACGGATCGGTACTCGCTGTACAATTTTGATCCAGTTTCCAGAAGCATTTTGTGCCGGAAGAATCGAAAAAGCGGTACCCGTCCCCGCTTGATAACCCACTACATGACCCTGATATTTCACAGATGATCCATGGATGTCGGAATAAAATGACACTGGCTGTCCCATTCTGACATGCTTGAGCTGCGTTTCCTTATAGTTGGCCTCCATCCAGAGATAGTCGAGAGGTACAACCATCATGATTGTCTTCCCTGGCACCACCCAATCCCCTACCTGCACCCCTCTTTTGGCGACATAACCCGATACTGGTGAGAGCACTCGACATCGAATCAGATCCAAATAGGCCTCTTGCACACGAGTGGCCGCCTGAAGAACAATTGGGTGAGACCTCACTGTAGTACCGACTACCCGTACGGCAGCTTCACCAAGCTGCTCTTCAGCTTCAACCACTTTAGCTGCAGCTGTTTCAACACGTGTCTGATAAGTTTGAAACTCTTCCAAAGAGACAGCGCCTGTTTCAACAAGCCCTTGGCGGTGCTCCAAATCTAATTCAGCAAGATTCAATTCAGCTTGCCTAGCCCAAAGTGTAGCTCTGAGCGCTGATGCATTTTGGAAAAGAGCAGCTACATTCCTTGTACTTTCTGCCAATGCCTCTTTCGCTTGTGCATATCTCAAGATATAACTAGACTGCTCCATTTCAACCAAAAGCTGCCCAGCTTGCACAAAGTCAGTTTCTTCGGCATAAATTGCTTTGACCCCACCAGCGACTTGAGAGGTGATCTGCATCTGATTCCCATGGACATAGGCATCTTCTGTCCTTACATAGAAACGGCCGATTAAGAGCCAATCTAAAAACCATGCCAAACCGATTAAGGCAAAAATGATTGCGAAAAGAATGAGCAGAATTTTCCGGGTTTTTCCATTCTTTTTAATCTCTGACATAGCCGCCTCCTACTGCTCGAATCGTGGCAACTATAGCTTCCATCCGCGCCAATGCTATTTCTTCTAATACAAGTTCTTGCATAAAGACATTGGATTGAGCATTCAGCTGACTAACAGCGGTATCAATGCCGCGCTGATATTTCTGATTGGTCAGATGCAAGAGCGCTTGAGCATCCCCAAGAGCGCGCTCGATTTCTTTTTTGCGCTCATCCGCCGTTTTCAGTTCTGAGAGTGCGTCGGCCACCTCTTTAACAGCTTGAAGGATTGTGTGATTGTACTGCTGGACAGCGATTTCCAGCTCTTCTTGCGACTGTCCTAATCGAGCTGAAAGCTCACCACCTGTATAGATTGGCAGAACACTATTTCCACCGGCATCATAGTTAAAACTCTGTGTCTGTATAACATTTCCCCAAAAGAAGGAGATAAAACCAGCAGCTGCGAAAAGATCAATAGAGGGGAGAAAACGCGCTTTCGCAACCTTTACCCTCCGGCTCATCGCATCGATACGCCAGATCGCCGCGCGGATATCGGGTCTTCTTGCAATTAGATCAATCGGCAGAGAGACGGGAAGTGGAAAAGCCTCATCATGAAGAGCAGAAGGGGTGGCAGAAATCTCGGCATTGAGATCACAAATCGTAGCAGCATTGCTGACAAGCGCTGACAGAGCGTGCTTATCTAACTGAATCATTCCCTGCATGCGCTTTAGCGCATCTTGAACAGAGGCGAGCTTGCTATCTTCTTGATAGACAAAGAACTCATCAGCGATGCCTTTTTGGAAACGCTGCTTCAAAAGTTTGACAACCAGCTCTTTATCATCTACTTCTTTCTTCAAAATTTCTAACTGCTTGAGATGGCTTTGCAAGCTAAAATAGGCTGTTGCAATTGAGGTGGAGAGGATAAGCTTCGCTTCCAAAAGATCTGCACAGGTTGCTGTTGTTTCACTCAAGCGGCTTTGATAGAGATTTCTATTGCGGCCCCAAAGATCGATTTCCCACGAGCCACGTAGAAGTAGAGTGATCAAGCTGTAATTGCGATTTAATGGAGCTATAAGAGGGATAAAACCGGGTAATCCAAAGCCGTAGAGGGAGAGTTTTTCTCTCTCAGCTTCTCCAAAACCATCTAAGTAAGGAAGTAGTTTGGCCCGCGCTTCAAGCGCCACTTCATAAGCTAAACAGACGCGATGCTCCGCTTCACGAATCGTTGGATTAGACGCAAGTGCCGCCTCGATCAACCAATTGAGCTGAGAATCGCCAAAAACAGTCCACCAATCTTCCGGTATTTTTTCAACGATCTCTATGCTACCATCAGCATAAGCAATCGATTCGACAAGATCGGTTTTGCCAATATCTACGAGGCTATCTTCGTGATCTCCCCGGAAACAACCTGTCAACAAAAGTAAAAGAACGAAAAACTTCTTCACAGACCTCTCCGAGTTCATTATAGCAAATAATTATTTTATAAGTAGAATTCCTCTCTTATTTACTGCAAAATGGTCTCTATTATGGCTCATTTTTTAGCTGAATTTGACGTGGAACGTTCTGAGGAACTTCGTGGAAAGCTTATGGAACAAGGCTTTGAGTTCACTCAACCCCAACACACGATCTTCCAAGCGAAGAAGGATGGAATCTGCCTCACACTTTATGCATCGGGGAAATTGATGGTGCAAGGGAAAGGCATGGATGACTTCATCCGCTACTTTTTAGAACCAGAAGTATTGCAGACTTTCACTTATGGTTATGAAAATGCTGAGATCGACCTGAAAGCGCGCATTGGTGTCGATGAGTCTGGAAAGGGCGATTTTTTTGGTCCCCTTGTGATCGCAGGGGTCTTTGCTCAGAATGAAACGATCAAAGAGCTTGCTAAAATGGGCGTGAAAGACTCGAAAAAGTTGAATGATGTGACGATTCTCAAACTGGCGAAGCAGATCAAAGAGCGCTATGCCCACTGCATCGTACGGATCAACCCTAATCGTTACAATGAGCTCTACGAGAAGTTCAACAATCTAAACCTTTTGCTTGGATGGGGTCATGCGACTGTCATCGAAACTCTTGTTGATAAAACTGGTTGTGAGAATATTTTGATCGACAAATTTGCTGCTGAGCACGTTGTCGAAAATGCTTTAAAGCGCAAAAAGAAGCGCGTGAATCTGACTCAACGTACGAAAGGTGAGCAAGATCTTGTGGTTGCGGCTGCCTCTATCGTGGCTAGAGCTGCCTTTGTTGACGCGATAGCACAGCTTGAGAAAAAATATGAGATGAAAATTCCGAAAGGAGCAAATCATCTTGTGTTACAGGCGGGCAAGGCCCTGGTCAAAGAACATGGCAAAGGGATTTTGGCTCAGGTTGGCAAGCTGCATTTTAAAACAACAGGTGAAATTATTTCTGCCAGTGAGTAAGGTAGGCGGAAATGAAACGATGGCTCGCGCTCCTACTTTCTGCTCTTCCGCTCTTTGGTCAAGATGACTACCAAGCTCAATTTGATGTAGTCCCACCAACTCCCCCTCCACTTTTTCCTTTCTCTGTGAGCGGGAGCTACTTAAATGTTGCTAATGCCGATTTCCATACGCCTCAAGCAGAGGGAGAGCATATCCATTATGCTCAGTATGATACCGGAATTAGCTACACGCAGCCTTTAAGCTGTGTCTGGGGGTTGATCTTTGGAGCTGGCTGGATTGGGACTTTGGTTGATTGGCAAGAGAATCCCGAATTCAATGAAACTGACTTTAACTACATCAACGGCCAGATTGGAGCTTTTACAAAGGCCTATCCCGATTGGACCTGGACAGCGACTTTAGGCTTTTTCTTTGATACTGAAAAGTTCTCACTAGCCGATTACACGCTCTATCAGCTGGCTGTATGGGGCAAATATGACTGGTTTGAGTGCCTGGAATTCGACGTCGGTTTCATCTTTGAAGCCGGCTTAGACAAGCAGAAGGTGTGGCCGATTTTGGGGTTTGTCTGGAACCCCTCTGATGTGTGGCACATCAATTGCGTCTATCCAATCCTGATCAATATTAAAAGAGATTTTCTCAAATATTGGAGTGTGGGAGCTGGACTCCAGTTCTTGCGCAACAGACACCGGGTCGGTGAAAACGAGCCCAACCCTCAATGTATTTTTGAATACCGCACTTGGGGCTATGAGGGCATTCTATCTTTCAGTCCTTTAAAAAATTTCTATATAGTTGGCTATGGAGGATCGACCTTCCGAGGGGATTTGAAGATCACCAATCGCAATAACAACCATGGTCAGCATTTCAAATTTGATGCAGCCCCCTATGCTGGCATTGACGCTGTGTTAAGCTTTTAATTTAATTCCAGATTAAAATCTCTATATGATATAATAATACTTTAATATGGAGTGTGTTATGTCTATAATTCAAACCCAATCAGGGCGAGTAGCGATTGCCTCAGCGGTGGCATTAGCAGCGGGTTTAGCACTGCAGATCGCAGCGATTTATGTCCGGAGTGTATCGGCAAATCATCTGATGACAACGATCGGCAGAGCGGCGACATTTGTCGGAGGCACAGGGGTTGGCATCGCCTTGCCTATCTACATTCTAAAGCGTGGGGAGAAGGATCCTAGCATCTATAAAAAATTAATCGGAGCCTCCCTGATTGCGATCATAGCAGGAGCTGTCTTGATGAGTGTCAACCTAGGTCATCCAGCTTCTAAGATGGTGGGCCAATCGCTTCTCAATATCAGCGGGGGCATTTTCGTGACGATGCTCTTTTATGCAATGATTTATGGGAGAGAGGCAAAGAGTAGTGAGGATGCAGTTCGACCAGTCAATAATGGAGAACCAAAAAAAGCGAATCGGATTTTCAGCGAGGGAGGAAAAATCGGAAAACCAAATGATCCTCATGGAGTCGCTGAAGCAATAGAACGTCGAAGAGCTCAAAACAAACCCACTTGAGAACAGCAAACAGTATCAATTGGCTATACGAAAGCATCTAATGCAGACTCCACATCTCGGTAACGAAACCGAAAGCCCGCCTTTTCCAACCTCTCTGGCACTACAGCACTACTCGCCAAAAAAACATCTGCCCCCGACCCAAAAATTCCTCTAAGCACAAATGCAGGAACCGGAAGCCAGCTCGGTCTATGTAGCTTTTCACCCAAACTCTTTGTAAAAACTCGATTGGTTGCAGGAACGGGTGCCACACAGTTGATTGGCCCTGCAAGTTCACTCTCCAAAACAAAGAGAAAAGCGCGGCAAAGATCCTCCATCGCAATCCAACTCATCCATTGATTCCCACTCCCAACAACCCCACCCAAACCCGATTTGAAAACTGGCAGCAGCTTTGCCAGCATCCCACCATTACCAAGCACAACCCCCATCCGCATCAAAGCGACACGTATACCTAACTTGTTGGGCATCTCTTCCCAAAGCTTACAGAGCTCCGCTAGGTAACCCTGACCCATAGGACTCTTCTCAGTCAACCTCTCATCTCCACGATCTCCATAATAACCAATAGCAGAAGCACCGATGTAAACCCTCGGCTTTTGGTAAAGAGAGGCTATTGTATCGACAAGCAGCTTTGTTGGAGCCAAACGACTTTCTCGGATCTGCTCTCTCTTCTTTTTAGTCCAACGACCTACAACGGTCTCGCCCCCCAGGTTGATGACAGCAGAGGCGCCTTCCAGATGAGCTGGATCAAGCTTGCCAATCCTTGGATCCCAAAAGGGTTCACCCCCCCCCTCTTTCCGCGTCAGCACGATCAGCTCATGCCCCTTTTCTCGTAAAAATGAAACGAGGTGCGAGCCGATAAAACCATGTCCCCCTGCAATGACAATCTTCATTCTGGCACTTCCCTTAGATAAAGCAATCGAATAAAGATCGTGGTGATATCTCCAATCAACCCAAAAAATCCTGTAAGATGGTGGTAGGCGATTTGATTAGCCTTTTCATAATAACCTAAAGTGAGAAAGCTTGTGGCAAGAGCGAGGGTCCCGATCAGAGCATCTACAATACGTGCAAAGAGCAGAGTAAGCGACAAAAGCAATAAGCTTTTTCGACTTGGCTCACCCTCTTCATAAGTAGTCCAGACATAGTTTGCCACTGTCTTGGGACTGCCGATAAAAGGCTCTACCCCACTTTGCCTATTCAGTTGCACAATCGAAGCAAAAAGCAATGAGGGTATGTATTCTAAAGAGCGAAATCCCCTCTCCATTATCCGGGGAACCACTTCAATCCGCCCAGCTGTTGCAAGCGATCCTACAAAAGCAAAAGCAGCAGCTATGCTATCAGGGACTGCGCTGATCGCAGCACCAAGTGGGGTGAGAACAGGGAGAGGACGGGGAAAGAGCTCGAAAAAACGTTCTGTCAGTGGCAGCATAATCTAAAAGTAGCATGATAAATATTTTCTTCATATTGGTAAATCTTGCATTTTTTATTCTTGAGCACTATCATCTCCAGCTATGTCTGACTTAAATGAAGAAGAGATGCGCACTATCTGCCGCCTAGCCCGGTTGAAGTTAAATGACGAAGAGATTCGCAAGTTTCTCGTCGACGTCAAAAGAATTGCTGACTATACCGAGCTTTTAGGAGAGGTGGACCTAACAGACTTACAACCTTACATGCATGCTGAAGGGGTGGGTTTTGGCCAGCTTCGGGAAGATGAAGTCTGCGATCAACTTTCAAGAGAGACTTTTTTAGCCAACGCTCCCGACCAAGTGGGCGGGATGATTCGCGTACCTCCGGTGATCAAACAATAAGATGTATAAGCTAAGCGCACACGAGATTCATCAGAAATTTCTCAAAAAAGAGCTCTCTGCTGTTGAGATCTCAAACTACTTTTTGAAGCGTATCGAGCGCTTTGATCCCAAAATAGGCGCATTTCTAAAAGTTTTCCATGAACGCGCCTTGGGTAAAGCCAAACTTCTAGATGAGAAGTTCGCTCGTGGGGAAAAAGTAGGCTCCCTTGCTGGAATACCGGTTGCTGTTAAAGACAACATGCATGTGAAGGGTGAGCTTACAACCTGCGCCTCAAAATTTCTGACAAACTACCGCGCTGTCTTCGATGCGACTGCTGTACGTCTTTTGGAGGAAGCTGATGCCATTTTGATCGGCAAGCTCAATATGGATGAGTTTGCGATGGGTTCTTCCAATGAAAATTCTGCGCTACAGGAGACCAACAACCCTTGGGATCTTAGCTGTGTTCCCGGAGGCTCTTCAGGGGGCTCTGCTGCTGCTGTTGCAGCACGACTCTGTCCTATCACACTTGGCAGTGATACAGGAGGGTCGGTTCGTCAGCCAGCTGCTCTTTGTGGTGTCACAGGTTTGAAGCCTACTTATGGACGTATTTCCCGTTATGGCCTTGTGGCATTTGGTTCTTCGCTCGACCAAATCGGCCCTTTTGCCACCAATGTGCGTGATATTACGACCGTGATGGAGGTGATTGGTAAGCCAGACCACCGCGATGCGACAAGTCTACGCGATCCTTTAGGCGACTTCTGTCTGCACACGACCGATTTGAAGGGCAAGAAAATTGGAGTGCCTTGGAACTTTTTAGAAGGGCTTCATAAGGAGACTGCTCTTAGCTTTCACAATTCTATCGCCAAGTTGAAAGAGCTGGGAGCTCTGATTGTCGATGTCGATTTGACGATTCTCAAATATGCTTTAGCAACCTACTACATCATTGCGACAGCCGAAGTCTCCACCAACTTAGCCCGTTTTGATGGAATACGCTATGGGGTGCGAGCAGAAGCGCATGTACTCGACGATGTCTACGACCTGTCTCGCTCCCAAGGTTTCGGCAGCGAAGTGAAAAGACGTATTCTACTTGGAACTTATGTGCTTTCAGCAGGTTACCAAGATGCCTATTATAAGAGGGCAACGCAGGTACGGGCAAAGCTGATTGACCGTTTCAGCGAGATTTTTGAAAGTTGTGATGCGATTGTGACACCCACCTCTCCGATCGCCTGCTTCCCGAAAGGAGCGATTCAAGATCCGTTAGAGATGTATCTACAAGATATTTATACAGTGGGGGCCAATCTTTGTAGGCTTCCAGGAATCAGCGTGCCTTGCGGCTTCAACAGCCAAGGAAAGCCATTTGGTTTGCAGATTTTAGGACCTCGCAAGAGCGACACTTTCATCTGTCATATGGCACATGCTTTTGAAAGTATCACCCCTTTTGCGACTGCAATCCCTCCGGAGTTTGACCATGGATGATGCGACCTACCAAATGTGGGAGCCAGTGATTGGCTTGGAAATTCACGTTGAGCTGAATACCAAGTCGAAGCTTTTCAGCCCTGCCGCCAACCATTTTGGGGATGAGCCCAACACCAACATTTCCGATGTCTGTACGGGCCAGCCGGGCACACTGCCTGTTCTGAACCGTGAAGCTGTAAGGAAGGCCATTCTATTTGGTTGTGCTGTGAATGGGGATGTAGCGCGTTATAGCCGCTTTGACCGCAAGTCCTATTTTTATCCAGACAGTCCGCGCAACTTTCAGATCACTCAGTTTGAGCAGCCGATCATTCGTGGTGGGGAGGTGATCACCGATGTTGAAGGGGTCACTAAAAAGTTCCAGATTCATCAAGCGCACCTTGAAGATGATGCTGGCATGCTGAAACATTTCTCTAAGTTTGCGGGTGTGGATTATAATCGCGCTGGAGTGCCGCTTGTAGAAATCGTGAGTGAGCCTTGTTTGCACAGCCCAGCTGATGCGGTGGCATACGCGATGGCAGTCAAAGCGATTTTGCAGTACATCAACGCCTCTGACTGTAACATGGAAGAGGGCAGTTTGCGCATCGATGCCAATATTTCTGCAAGGCCAAGGGGTTCGAAGGAGCTTCGGAATAAGACAGAAATCAAAAACATGAATTCATTCAACTTTTTGGGCATGGCGATCGATGCGGAGTTCCGCCGTCAAGTGCGTTTCTACGTGCAGCATCCTGAAAAGAAAATCGAGATGGTCACATTCCGTTGGGATAGTGAGAGAAAAGATACGGTTTTGATGAGGCGCAAAGAGAGTGCTGATGATTACCGCTATTTCCTAGAGCCCGACCTTCCTCCACTCATTCTGGAAGAGGAGTATATTGATTCATTGCGCAAAACGCTTCCAGAGCTTCCCTATGAGCGTGAGAAGCGTTACATCGATAGTTTGGGAGTGGCACGCGATGCGGCAGCGATCATCGTGAATGAAAAGGCGCTTGCGGACTATTTTGAGGAAGCTCTTGTGCAGTCAGGCAATGCGAAAGCGCTTGCCAACTGGCTGACTAGTGAATTTACGGGACGGCTGAAGGAAAGTGGACGCAACATTTGGACAAGCGGGATTTTGGCTAGACACGTGGGACTTCTCGTGAAGATGATTGATGAGGGGACGATTACGGGCAGGATTGCAAAAGAGGTTGCCGACCTGATGGTGGCAAACCCAGGCAAGAGTCCTGACGTGATCGTTCAAGAGAATCCCGATTTCCAACCGGTCTCTGATGAGGGTGAGCTAGAAGGGATCATCGACCAAGTATTGGCTGAGAATGAGCAGAGTGTGATTGATTTCAAGGCTGGAAAAGAGAAGGCATTGGCCTACTTGATTGGCCAGGTGATGAAGGCGACGCGTGGCAAGGCCTCCCCTGCTGTGGTCAACCGTCTCTTAAAGACAAAACTATTGTGATAGTGTAGCGAATTCATACCATTCGAATGAGAGCCAGATAGGGCGGCCAATTTGAGAGAGGGTTTCGAAGGCGCCGGCTCAATGGCTCTCATTGGTCACATTATTTGTGATAAATGGTAGAAAGTTTTGAACTGAATTGGCTATGCCTCAATTCGAACTCTTGCAGCTTCAGCTTCCTTTGCTATGCGGATCTTCTCTTGTCTTTCTGCATAAAGCTCTCCTTGCCTTTTCTGCATAGCGAGCTGTTCTTTAAGGGATTTGCCCTCAGCCAAATGCATATGTCTATTTGTCTCTGCAGAAATAGCATCAATCTCATGGAAAAACATATCGAAAAAGTAAGGAATCGGCAATGCTCCATAAATCAAGAGTAGTGGCCACGCTGTTGTCAAAAGACCGGCAGAAGAAGCGGCAAAGTTTGAAGGAAACGCCCCGCCTCCGGCGGCTGTTGGAGGATTGACATAGCTTGCATGTGCTACTCCTCCCTGCAATTTAAAGAGATAACCGATGAATATAAGGTAGGTTGCTGCGTAGATGGGAAGGGCCGCAAGACGCATGAGGCGCTTAATTGTGTTCTGCTTCTTCTCGCTCAAATCTTTCGTGAAAAGAGAGACGATGCCATACCCTGTTACAGCTGCGAGAATGGTAACAATCGGCAGACCCATAATTTGCATCGTTCCTGGGTTGCTGAGAGCAGCAAAGCCATGTTGGAAGAAACTACCACCAAGAAGGATTCTCATGGCGATCGCTGTGATTAGTGGCATGACAATCAAGGCAAAAGCGTACTGACGCATCTGCGATTTATCAAACCAGCCTGCGACCTTAGCAATGCCGGAATCGATCTTACTTCCCATGCCGCTCAACATATCTTGGATGCCCTCAGGCGTCTTTTGATTCGTCCCCCCTCCGCTGATCATCGACGGCAAACCCATACCGCTTATACTCACAATTATCTCCTTATCATACGTTTAAGTAATTATTATATCATATTTACCCCTCGAAATCCAATAAATTTTTAATTAATTTGAAGATAAAGAAACCCTAAGCTATAGACCCACATCTTAACAAAATATTTACTATTACTAAACTGAATTTGTTGATTCTTTCTAATAAAAAACATATAATTAAGAGAATCTTAAGAGGTAACACATTCATGGACAGTATTACTCCAGCAGCCAATAGACCTAGCCACAGACATAACAATCAGAAACCCATTCCCTGTTCAACGCTAGTTACCCTTGTGGGATTAGGGGTGATCTTTGGGGCTTTGGCTGGATTAGCCTTGTGGAAGGGAGGAGGGCTTTCTTTCAAGAATGCCAAATTTTCTTACCTAGGCTTTGGAGCTGCGGGAGCGGGAGTAATCTTTCTTTCAGCTGCGGTGATCGTGGCGATCTGTACTAAACCTATTATTTCGAAGGATTTGAAGAAAGAGAGAGAAGGCCCCCTCACCAAAAAGCCTACTGCTCCGGTTAACCAAGATGTTATTCCAACTTTACATGCAGAAAAAGAGACAGGGTCTACTAGCGGAGATTCAGAAAATGGCATTTCAGACACTGAAGAAGATATAGGGATTACTAATGCGCATGCCCAAGCTGATATTTCTCCCCCAACAATTGATAAAAAACCTCCTGGGAACTTTTTCTCCAATATTTTTCGAAGTGCAAATACTGACCATTCTAAAAAATTTGGAATCCACACTGGCGCACAAATAATGCAGAGATTTAAACGTGACGATACTAAGTGGGAAAGCGGAAGTACTACCATTGAGGGAGAATTCGGAAGTGATGCCGATTTCTTGAAGTCTGTGATTCTATATCTTCTTTGTACTACAAAAGGCAATTGGACAAAGAACTGGGGTATCTCTCCGGAAAATTTACCGATAGAAGGGGTTTACACACCTGAATTCATCGAAAAATATTTGCTCGATAATTCTTCTACAAAAGATATTTTGCACAGGATGGAAGAAAAAGTCCGCACTAAATTTGTTAATTATATTATTAACAAAGCCCAAAAAGAAGATGTTACTGGTCGATTTAGAAATCAGATGCTGGCTCTTATACCTTCGAAGCTGCTCGCCGCTAAACCTCTTGAATTTTGGCCGAAAAACCAAGAGATACCTACTGCATATATCGACTCCCAAATTTGGCTTCTGACCCAACAAATCGCTACTGGTAAGAGTGAACCCAATTTCGCAGAGAGTTGGTCTCGCATACAGCCCAAACATCATAGACTAAAATATGCTATTCTTGACCGCCTGGTTCAATTGGAAAAAGCCAGTAAGCTGGGTCAATTCCCTTCTGTTTCTACAATACCAGGATCTCTTTTACCCGCCCCTAAAAATTTTTCCTACAGTGATGATTTTATGGCTGTTTATCTGAAACCGGAGGTTAGTCTAAAGGAGATTACAAATGAAGATATTTGGGAGAAATTTATTAGTTACATCATAAGACATAAGGAAGATATCAGAGAGGCTTACAAAAATACCCGAGGTTTTATGGATGTTTTCGTGATATTGCAAGAAATCGCAGCTTATAAGGACATTAATATTGACGATTATGAAGAGAAAGAGAGAAAATTCATACTTTTGATGATTTATCACATGGTTAGAGGAAAATTGGACCCAAAGGGGCAGATCATTCCCCCATTTACCCCTAGAACGATTTTGGGCACCAAAGTTTATTGACTCTTAACAGCTAGTTGAGCTGGAACAAAACAATAGCCTGGGCAGCTTCCTGCCTGTTTCTGAAATACCACCATTAATGTTACCTCAAGGGAATTATACTTATACCAAAAATTTTATGAACGCCTATCTGCCACGTGATGTTAAACTTAAAACACTTCTAATCGATTCGAAACTTAATCCAACACTTTGCCTCGCAATCACCCAATACGTCATTAATTATAGGAAAGAACTGATTAATGAGATCCCTTGGGAATTTCGGCCGCCGAATCGCCCTCGAACCTAGCACAATCGAATAGATTGAAAATTTTTCATATTGAAAACATAGTCTATCGCCTTGCCTAAGGTTTGGAATTGCTCAACTACAGATTATTTATAACAAATAATCTTAGAAATGAGAGCCAGATGGGGTGGCAAATTTGTGAAATTATTTGTTATAAATGGGATTACAGATTCTTAATGAAAAAAATGCATAATCGAAATATTATGACTTGCAAGAATTAACTTCACAAATGAGAACCATTTCTCACGGCACCTTTGACAGATCCTTTCCCGCTCATCTTTAAAAAATGAGCTTAGAAATGATCTCTGAAATCTGCCCTACTACCTGGCTCTCATTTTGAGGCTATTCCTTGGAAATAGTATAACTTTTAATCAGGTATCGAATTCATGGGATGGGGCAGATCTTACCCTTACGATCATTATCAATCTACATCTTGCGAAATTTACCAGCCGAAACCAATCCGGTGCTCAACAATAGCTACCTTTATTGCAGGAGCGGTGATTTTTGGGGTTTTGGCTGGATTAGCTTTCTGGAAGGGAGGAGGACTTTCTTTCAAGAATGCCACCTTCTCTTACCTAGGCTTTGGCGCTGTCGCAGCAGCGTCAATCTCTCTTTCCTCCGGGGTCATTCTTGCAATCTTCAATAGGTTTCTGAAATCAACGGCTCTCACTATTTGAAGTCTCTTTCCCATCCAAAAGGTCCTAATACAATTTATAACAAATAATGTCATAAATGAAGGTCAGATAGGAGATAGGGCAAATTTGAGCGAGTGTTTCGAAGCTTATGTTTTTAAACATGAGCGAGTGTTTCGAAGCTTATGTTTTTAAACATGAGCGAGAAAGGATCTATCAATGGTATGACATTAAAAATATTGACCGACTTAGGCATTTTCAACTGCGCCCTTTTCACCTACCTCCTCAATTCAAAGTGATTTGGGTATAATAAGATAGAGTATCACAACTCACCGCCACTAAAGATTCGCATCTTATTTATTGAACCTTAATATAAAAAAGATTACGGTTTATACATTTGCAAGAAATATTGTCACAAATGAGAGTCAGATAGCGGAGCAAAGGATCTCTCAAAGGCGCCGTTCTAGATGGCTCTCATTTCTGACAATCACATTACCTAATTTTTACTAAGGTGACCCCATCATGGCAACTATCGATCGCGCAGCTACCTCTCATCAGTTTAAAAATCCGCAGCCAATCCCATCTTCAGCAATAGCTGCGTTTGCGGCAGGAGCAGTGATTTTTGGCGTTTTGGCTGGATTAGCTTTATGGAAGGGAGGAGGGCTTTCTTTTAAGAATGCCAAGTTCTCTTACCTAGGCTTTGGAGCTGTAGCAGCAGGCTCCCTCTCACTTTCAGCTGCGGCCGTCCTCCGGATCTACAATCAGTGCATTGTTCCGAAGAAGATGCACTCTCTTTTAGATCCTGACCTGTTGGCAAAAAATCGAGATATAGATCGAGAGGATATCGACCAACAAATACACAATTTCATAACAACTCCTCAAACAAGCACTGATTCTTCCCCCGATTTCGCAACAAGTTTTTCTTTAGCAAGTAACGAACTAAAAAGAGAGATTCTTGCCCGCCTTCTTCAGCTGCAAAAGGAAGGTAATCTCGGCAACTTCCCTCCTGTTTCTGCAATACCAGCATCTGCTTTACCCTCCACTGAACACTATGACTATCCCGATGATTTTATGGCTCTTTATTTGACAGACAAGGTAGATCTAAATCAGATTGAGGACCAAGCACTGCTCACAAAATTTCTTAATTACATCATTGATCATAGGCAAGCACTCCTTTCCCTTATCAATCCAAAATTTTGGCCGGCTAATCGCTCATTCACCGATGCATTCCTGGCCTCACATGTGGATACCGACTTTACAACACAACCAAAAAGTTTCAAAAATGCTATAATTCAATATATCTTGAACTATGACCCAGATAAAGCAGATCGCATCCCTCTTCAAGATTGGCCAGAAGGAAGAGACTTTTCAGCGGCTTTTCTAAACGGACAGTTAAGAAGAAAAGACTACAAGCTTGATCCTAAGAGTCGTGACTTCAAAGCTATGATTCAACACATCATTCAACTGAGACCCGAATTCTCAAATTTGATAGACCCGTCTGATCTTCCTCAAGATACGGCATACAGCGATTTATTTAAACGGAACTACCTCCAAAACATCAGAGGAGATAAATTAATGAAAGTGGAAACTCCGATAAGAGAGGAGTTTATCCGTTTTATGATTGAAGAGAATTTAAATATAAAAGCAATTCCCATAAGTGAGTGGCCAGAAAATGTGCCTTTTACTAAAAATTATCTTAGTGAAGTCTCATCTCCAGAAGGCTTCAAACTTACAGATGAACAACCTCCTCGATTTAAAAATGCGATGATTCGTCATATTATCACTTCACAAGCCCCGAAGGCTCACTTAATAGAACCCTCTGATTTACCCGTTGATGAAAATTATCAAGAGAGATTTATCAATGTTTATTTATCGAAGAAACGTTTGAATCCTGATGATTTTGCAAAGATTCCAGATGGCATTCGCCAAAAATTTATCGATCAGATCCTCCATAAGAAGCCTCATTTTGCAGATCTGGTAGATCTCTCTTGCTTAACAACTGCTCCTAATCCTACATTCATTGAGTGCTCTTTAGGAGGTAACCCTTCCCCTAATCTTGACAAGATGCATGCAGATGTAAAAGCAGCCTTTCAACAGCACCTAGAAAAACAACTCGATGTGGTTGTTGAGTCCTTCAACAAGACAGATGTAGTTGAGCTTTTTTACCTGATCTATAAATGCCGCAACGAAGTGGCTCAAAAGCTATTAGATAAGCTAACACCTGACAATATTCGGGAGGCCGCAATGTTCCAAATGTCAAAGTTAGCGGCTGCTAGACTACCTAAAGATCCAGATTATCTCCCAACTAACCTTGTTTTGAAACGACTTTGGGCAGGTCAAGGAGCTGCCTTTGCGTTCTGGATAATGAATGAAGAGCGTTTTAAGCAGAAACCTCTTATCGATTTTCTCTATAACGACCTCGAAGAAAAAGACAAACGTGCAGCGGAGGATCGCACTTTGAAACTCATTGGATTTCAGTCTCAATATGAGTTAAGAAATGTAAAGGAAAATCTCTATTACCAAATATTGCAAACTCTGGAAGCTGCAAAGCTACCGACTATTATTGATGCTAGCTTCAAACGTGTGGGGATCTCAATCCCATCCGCACCGTCTAAGCGCTAAAAGGAGTGAGAAGATATAATCAATTCATACCACTAACAACAAATAAAGCGACAAATGATGGCCATCTAGCACGGCAGCTTTGAGAGATCCTTTCTCGTTCATGTTTAAAAACATGAGATTCGAAACAATCTCTTAAATTTGCCGCCCTATCTGGGATCATTTGTGAGATTGTTTGTTGTTAATCGTATTACACTTCTCATTTCTTGCGCAAAACGAGTTCAGCACCATCCAAAGTTAGTAGCAGGCGGTCACCCCTTTTATACTCCCCTCTAATGAGAGCTTTGGCAACAAGAGGCGTGAGCTCCTTTTCAATCATCCGCTTCACTGGTCGAGCTCCTAAAAGAGGGTCAAAACCGACATGGACTAGATAGTCCACTACACTATCATCAAACTCAAGATAGACCCTCTTCTGACTTGCGATTCTATTCGCAAGCTCCGCAAGCATCTTGTGGACAATACTCACCATCACCTCTGCACAAAGAGGCCGAAAGACCACCGGATCCATCCGGTTATAAAGTTCAGGACTCAAAATCGTCATCAGAGCCGGCTGGACCTCAAACAAAATCTCGTGACTATCTAAGCCATCCTCAGCTAAAGAGGCAATCTCGGCAGCTGCAACATTGGAAGTCAAAATGAAAATGCAGTTCCGACAATCCAATTTCTCATTCTTAGCAGAAGTGATGTATCCTTCATCGAAAAGCTGAAGGAAGAGTTTTAATACCCGCGGATGCGCTTTCTCAACTTCATCGAAGAGGACAACGGAAAAGGGATTTTTCTTGAGAGCATTCGTCAGCTGTCCACCCTCTTGATGGTTTTGATAGCCCGCTGGTGAACCGATTAAACGCCATACCGTTTCTGCTACAGAATATTCCGCCATGTTGAAGCGGACAAAGCGGTTTTCATCGTTATAAAGAACGCGAGCAAGCTGCTTCGCAAGCTCGGTCTTACCCACTCCTGAAGGACCACAGTAAAGAAGAGTCGCGACCGGATTTTGAGATCATTGACACCCGCAGCATAACGAATGATCGCATCCGCAGTAGTTTTAACAGCCTCTTCTTGGCCAATCACCAGCTGGTTTAGCTCCTCTTCCAGCATTAAAGCTTTAGAGATAATTTTTTCCCGCTCCAGCTCTTCGCGCGACTTGGCTGCATAGCAAGGAGTGATCAAACAGAAAATCGCCGCAGGAACTAGAAAAAGAAGAACAATGCGTTTCATAGCAAAAAGGTTACAGCCATTGTTTGATTTGTGTAAAGAGCTATTATTTATACCATTTATAAAAATAATGTCATAAATGAGAGCCATCTATGAACGCACCTTTGAGAGATTTTTTCTCACTCATGTTTCAAAACATCAGCTTTGAAACACTCTCTCAAGTTTCCCGCGTAATCTCCCTCTCACTCATGAAATTATTTGTTGTAAGTGGTATCATGCAGCAGAGAGACGGTGCGAAAGACGTGGAAGGCGATGCTGCATGCTATCACAGAAGCCATCAGCCCAATCCCCACTTTCGGTGGAGCCACAAAACCAGTTACCATAATAAATGCAAAGCAAGCCGCGACTGTAACTACCGAAATCTGCCAGGCTCTAAAATATTTTTTAGCTTCTTCGTGATCGCCACGACAGCTCTTGATCCCAGCCAATATCGGGAAAACAACACTCCCCACAACCCCAACGACCGGTAAGAGAAAAGGCTTTATAGCACCTAGAACAACACCATTCAATGGTAATACAACCCCCATTACCACTCTCGGATAATTCTTCAGGTAAGGCACTACCTCAGAAATCGGATCTACTGCTTTTAAAAAAGTTGCTGCCATATGCGGTAAATTATAGACACACAGTCTAATAGAATCAATAACGGATTTGGATAATCGAGGTGGCTAGAGGTGATAGCTGAAGAGAAAGAGAGTCTTTTGAAATGTCTAATTGGCTATTTTTCTTGTTGGAACCCCCAAAACGCTCATCATCGGTATTCAAAATTTCAACAGCCTCTCTAAGCCCTGCAAGCGGTAAATTGTAGTAAGGATGGTGATTAGGGGTAAAATTATGGATACAGAGAATTTCGTAATCAGCAGAACCTTTTCTTCTATAGCTGATGACACTATTGGCATTATCTGAAAAATCTACCCACTCAAAACCAGCGAAACCTCGATCTTTTTCCCACAAAGGAGGATGATTGAGATAGAGTTTGTTGAGTTCTCGAACGAGAGTTTGAATACCTCCATGAATGGGGTATTGCAGAAGGTCCCAATGGAGTTGTTCTTTCGCATTCCATTCATTCCACTGGCCGAATTCGCACCCCATAAAGAGTAGTTTCTTTCCCGGCTGACAGATTTGGTAGGAGAGAAGCAATCTCAAATTCGCAAACTGCTGCCAGTAGTCTCCAGGCATTTTGGAAAGCAGACTACGCTTTCCATGAACCACTTCATCATGGGAGAGTGGCAAGACAAAATTTTCACTGCCTGCATAGAGCATCCCGAAGGTGAGGTCCTGGTGGTGGTGAGAGCGGAAAAGAGGATCTTTGCTAAAATAGCGCAAGGTATCATGCATCCAACCCATATTCCACTTATAGTCAAAACCAAGCCCCCCGAACTCCACCGGTTTAGAAACGTTGGGAAAGGAAGATGACTCCTCAGCAATTGTAAAGACATCAGGAAACCTTGTGTGAATAGTCGAGTTGAGATGCTTGAGAAACTCGATCGCTTCTAGATTCTCTCTACCTCCATAAGCATTGGGAATCCACCCACCTTCTTCTCTTCCATAATCGAGATAAAGCATCGATGCCACAGCATCAACGCGCAAACCATCGATATGCATTTTTTCAAGAAAGAAAAGAGCGCTACCGATGAGAAAATTGGAAACCTCTTTCCGTCCATAATTGAAAATCAAAGTGTTCCAATGGGGGTGATAACCTTGGCGAGGGTCTGCATGTTCATAGAGTGCCGTACCATCAAAATTGGAGAGAGCAAATTCATCCGAGGGGAAGTGCGCAGGCACCCAATCGAGGATCACACCAATCCCCTCTTGATGGAGGT
>Ga0214923_10002429_pt1 | contig 24868 bp, 28 predicted proteins | sample LL1510_MetaG_FD_177993 | JGI IMG/M metagenome (GOLD analysis project Ga0214923, IMG submission 177993) | Freshwater microbial communities from Lake Lanier, Atlanta, Georgia, United States - LL-1510 | ecosystem: Environmental > Aquatic > Freshwater > Lake | place: USA: Georgia | collected...
TGCGCCTCTCTAGTCATCAGAGAAACTCCCAGAATCAAATGACCTTGAAGCACAATTTGCTCCAACTGGCGAATGTAGACAGGCAATTCCGACAATGTAGTGGTGAGACCAGCGGTTACACCTGGCTGATCTTTACCACTGACTGTGAGTATTAGAACATCTGTCATAAGTGATAAGCCTAGACCGCGAACGCAGCAAACAAGAATTCACAGTCAACTAACCGTCACCTGGACATGAGATAAACCGTGCCTAAGAGCAGGGTAGAACTTGAGCCACTGCACTACGACATGCTAAGCAGCGCACGAAAACGCTGGGTGCGCTGTCCCATATCTGTACCTAATGGCGCTACATTTGCTATGTGGCACAGGTTATTTCACTCAGTGAGGTGACAGTTCTGCGTGGCAATAACCCCATTTTGAATAACTTCAGTTGGCAGGTAAGTGAAGGTCAGCGTTGGGTTGTTATGGGTCCAAATGGGGCAGGAAAAACAACTTTGATGCAGGTTTGCTCAGGTTACTTGCACCCAACTTCCGGATCAGCAACCATTCTCGATGCACAATTGGGCAGCACCGATGTGCGAGAACTTCGTACCCAAATAGGAATTAGCAGCGCTGCGGTTTCGGCACTAATGCCGCCAAAAGAGACAGTTCTAGATACTGTTCTCACTGCCGCTCATGGGGTAGTTGGGCGATGGCGCGAACAATACGAAGATTTGGACATAGCTCGTGCTCATGCCATGTTGCGGGCTTGGGGACTAGAAAATTTAGCGAGCCGCTTAATCGGAACATTGTCTGAAGGGGAACGTAAGCGGGTGCAAATCGCGCGAGCACTCATGGCTGATCCGGAACTGTTATTGCTTGACGAGCCTGCGGCCGGCCTAGATGTAGCCGGCCGTGAGGATCTAATTGCTCGGTTATCTCGACTTGCTGCCGATCCAACCGCACCAGTGATCATTTTGGTCACCCATCATGTTGAAGAAATTCCTCCCAACTTCACTGATGCACTGTTAATTGCAAATGGCAAAATTTCAGCCATCGGTCCAGTACAAGAGGTAATTGCTACAAGTCCGATGTCTCGAGCCTTTGGCGCGCCGTTGACCGTGGAATTTGTGGATGATCGATGGTATGCCCGTGGTCGGACACCGAGTAAGGGCAGGCGGGCACGCTCTAACTAAATACCGCAGTTGCGCTGATGCAACCTTTACTCTGGTAGTAGGTCGAAGGAAAGGTTATCCATGAGCGAGCAAACTCCTAAGAAGTACGAGATAAATTGGAGCCTAGTTGCCAAACTTTTGGTTACTGCGTTAGTGATTATATTCTTCATTCAGCTCAAGAATATGCAGGAAATGACTTGGCAATTCCTGATCTTTGAATTCACTTGGCCGACGTGGCTGGTACTACTTGTTACTTTTTTACTTGGGGCATTTTTTGGTCGGGATGTATGGACCTGGCTAATCAGTAAGTTTCGTAAACCCACGGCATAGGCAGATTTCTCATGACTGAAATTACCGAGGCCGTCCCATCGTGGCTCAGTTCGGATGAGTTAGATAGTGCCAGAGCACGACTTCCTATCGTTTATGTTGAGGCCATTCCGGTACGGGTTGATGAGCGCGGTGAAGTTACCAGCGTGGGCCTCTTGCTGCGTGGCAGACCAGACGGGTCAATAAGTCGCGCTGTTGTCTCTGGGCGAGTTATGTATGGCGAACGAGTACGCGACGCGATTTTGCGAAATGTTGAGAAAGATCTTGGCCCAATGGCGCTACCGCAAATACCACCGCAGCCAGCCCCCTTTACGGTAGCCGAATATTTCCCAAACCCAGAAGTAACTGGTTTTCACGACCCCCGACAACATGCTGTTTCACTTGTATTTATCGTTCCAGTTGCCGGTGATTGTTTACCGAATCAAGACGCTTTGGACTTAGTGTGGCTAACACCCGCCGAAGCAGTATCCGATCAGGTTCGAGCGGAAATGACGGGTGGGCAGGATCGGTTAGTCCTGTTGGCTTTGGCGCATGCTGGCCGGTTACCTTAACTGCCAGCAGGTTTCAACGTAAAAGTGGAAATTTGATTTCCAAGGTTTATCGCTCTCTGTCTAAAGCGGGTGTGGGGGACATCAACGTCATTTGCCGTCAAATGCAAGCTTGAACATTGCGAAGTAATTTGCGAAATATGCTCGGCGTAGCTTTGGTCATCGGTAACTATTACTAATCGGCCATCTCCTGTTAAAAGCGATGCAATCAAGTCAAGAAAATCTAACTGCACTAGCCGTCGCTTGTGGTGCCTGGCTTTTGGCCACGGGTCTGGAAATAGCACTAAAAAAGTGTCGATGCTCGAACGGGCCAAACCAGAAGCAAGAGCTGGAATACCGTCGCCGAAGACTAGAGCCAATTTCGCAGATGCCATGGATTCAGCACATTGGGCAATTCGGCAAATGCCCGGGGTATGAACATCGACTGCAAGTACCGCATTGCCTGCCCTAAGCAGTGAGATTGTGGCATCACCCATACCGCAACCAAAATCAACAATTACCGAGTCTGAATCTAGGTAGGTTCGCAGATCTATCTGCTCTTTCGAACTCGGCAACAGAAATTTGGGTACAACGTCCCCAATTAGCTGTAACCGAGTTGATGTCATCCGTCCCCGGCGGGCGTGAAAAGTCTTGATAGATCGTTCAGTATGCACCTGTTTAGGCTATCTAGCCGACAGCTCGGTTCTTAATGGAATAACGGCCAGCCATAAAGTGCTCCGTGGGTGACTGTGTCGACGCTGGCAGCAATGGCATAGAAAGAAAAGATTGCCAGTGCGCCACCAGCTAGAGCCAGATCCTTCATAAATGCAATCTGTTCATTCATTTTGGACATTGGATCTTCTTCGCGCCAAAACGGATGCATCAGAAGGGCCGTTGGAATCAAGAAGGCGAAAAGAAGTAAAGCACCGAGGTCAGCCCAATAACCGGTGATTAGCAAAATTGAGCCCACTGCCAAAATTACTCCACTCAACAAAACCGCTAACTTTGCTGCAGGCACTCCGCGAGAGGCCGTGTAGGCGGTCATCCCTTTGATATTTGTGAAGTGATTGATTGCAGAGACGACAAAAAGTAGTGAGAAGAAGATTCGACTGACGAATAATAAAGTTTCCATGAAAGCTCCCAAGAAGGCTCGGTGGTTACTGCCAAATTAGCAGTCAACTGGTTTGGAATCAGGCAAGGCGTGCGTGTCGGCTCGTTGAGCCCAATATGCTTTACGCATGGAGTTGTGGTCACTTTTGCCTAAAGGCTGGCAAGATCAGATGATCGCAATCAGGCCCCAACTTAAGACATTAAATCGCCTGCTAATGACTCAGATTGAATCTGGCGTCGATGTGGTACCTGCCTTTGCTCAAGTTTTTGCCGCCTTGCCTGAGTCGCCCAACTCTGTGTCTGTACTGATCTTTGGCCAAGATCCCTATTCCAACCCGGAATTTGCCACGGGATTGGCATTTAGTGTTCCAACGGGATCTGCAAGCCTGCCGCCAACTCTCAGGAACATTCTGAGAGAAGTGGAGTCTGACATTGGCCAGACGCAGGTTCGTGATGGAAACCTGGAACCTTGGAAAGAGCAGGGAGTCCTACTACTGAATTCAATATTGACTACCGAGTCTGGCTTGTCACTGGCCCATAAAACTTTTGGCTGGCAGCAAATCACGCTTGAGTTGGTTAGAGCTGTCAGTCGGGTTAATCCAGAGGTAATAGCAGTGCTTTGGGGGCAGCAAGCTCGAACTCTGCGCGCTGAGTTCAAGCCTGGGTTGGTGATTGAGTCAGTGCACCCGAGTCCGCTAAGTGCCTACCGCGGGTTTTTTGGTTCAAGGCCATTTAGCCAGGTGAACCGGTTGCTGCTAAGCCAAGGCCGTACGCCGATTAACTGGTGAGGCAACTCTGCCAATTAGCAGGTTAGATTTCGCCTTTCCCTGGGTACAATTGGGGCATGGATTTAACCCTAATTGCGCTAGTTGTTGTCGTACTGCTAGCTATTTATTTCATTGCTCAATACAACAAACTGACTCGCTTGAACGTTCAAGTTGACGAGGCCTTTGCCCAAATCGAGGTACAACTACAACGTCGAGCCGACCTAATTCCGAACTTGGTCGAGACCGTAAAAGGGTATGCATCTCACGAGTCCGAAGTGTTGCAAAAAGTCGTTGAAGCGCGTTCTGCGGCAACTGAAGCGCACGGATTCAATGAAGTGGCTGCTGCTGATGGCTCACTCACTTCCGCGTTACGCGGCTTACTGGCAATTACTGAGAACTATCCAGATTTAAAGGCGTCAGCAAACTTCATCGCCCTGCAGGAGGAGCTATCAACTACCGAAAATAAGGTTGGCTTCGCTCGCCAGTATTACAACGACCGGGTTCGTCAATTGAATCAGGCGCTGGTCACTTTACCTACCAACTTTTTTGGTGGGATAGCAAAGGTTGTAAAGCGAGACTTCTACGAAGTGGATAGTCCAGAAAAGCGTGACGTTCCTAAAGTTTCGTTCTAATTAGGAACTTAACAAATAGATGTCTTTAGACTTTCACGCGCAGCAAGCCAGCAACCAGCGTAAAACTTACGGTCTACTCTTTGGGATGGCCATTGTCACGATCGTTTTGATTTACGCTGTCGGTTTATGGCTGGGTCAGAGCGGCACAGCCCTTTTTCCAATGGCAGTAATTTTCGCTCTCGTCATGGTTTGGGGCTCCTATTACAACTCGGACAAGTTAGTCATGACCATGACCGGGGCCAGAATTATCGATCACGACTCGGCGCCGCAACTTTTCAATCTTGTTCAGGAGATCGTGATAGCCGCTGGCATTCCAATGCCGAAGGTCGCCATTGTCGAGGATCCAGCGCCGAATGCGTTTGCCACAGGTCGCGATCCAGATCATGCAGTGATTGCCTTTACTACTGGAATTCTAAATTCAATGGATCGTGAAGAACTACAAGGTGTTGCTGCTCATGAGTTAGCGCACGTTGCAAATCGTGACACCTTAGTTATGGCAGTTGCGGCGACAACGGCAGGTGTGATCGCCATAATCAGCGACATTGCGATTCGCATGAGTTGGTTCACCGGCGGTAACCGCCGCGACAACAATGACAGCGGTAATGCAATTGGGGCCATCGTTGGCTTAGTTGCCGTTATTCTCGCGCCGATTGCGGCCCTGTTACTTCGTTCGGCGATTTCCCGAAAGCGTGAATCTCTTGCAGATGCGACTGCCGTTGCCTTCACCCGTAACCCAACTGGTTTACGGCGTGCCCTAGAAACCCTGGCGCAAGACAGCACAGTGGTAGAGCAGCGATCAAACGCGGTTGCCCACATCTGGATTGAATCTCCGCTTGATAGCAGCACGACCAGCAAGCTTTTTGCAACACATCCACCTATTGAAGAGCGAATCGCATTATTGCGGCAAATGGAAGGGTCAGGTCCGGCTAAATGAGTTCACGGCTTATCGAGAATGGTTGGGGGGTACAGGAACTCGCAATCCCAAGTTCGTCACAGGTTTTTAGCAAAATCTTTTCGGACCATCGAGTTGATGTTTTAGTGCCTGCCGACCTAAGTCCTAGCACACCAGTGCTGGTTATGCATGATGGTAAAAACTTGTTCTGGGACGAACAATCGTCATTTGGAAACTCTTGGGGCGTCGTTGGGGCTGTTGAATCATCGGCCGACAAGCCGGTCGTTATTGGCATCTGGGGACTGGTAAATCCGGACTTCCCGGCAGTGCGAATGTTTGAGCTTGCACCTCAACAAGTACTTGAAGAGCAACCAAAACTTTGGGGTGAAATCCTGCAGTTCGCCAAAACTGAACAACACGAGGCTTTTGCAGATAAGTATCACGCGATGATTGCTGACCAAATAATTCCAGAAGTGGTTCACTTGCTAAACATAGACTTAGCGCCAGAGCGCACCGCGTTAGCAGGTTCCAGCATGGGCGGCATTACAAGTCTGTACGCGGCCAGCATTTATCCGCTCTTGTACGGAACCGTTCTGTCGCTGTCAACTCACTGGGCTTATTGGGATCCTGAAATTATTCCGGCGGTGATAAATCGGATTTCGACCGAGCCGCGCACTCGAATTTGGATTGACCGTGGCGACTTAGAGCTCGATGCCATGTACGAAGGGCTACACGAGCGCGCTGCTGAACTTCTTCGATCGCGAGGCTGGCAAGATGGCCACGAACTACAGGCACATGTTTTTGAGGGTACGAATCACAGTGAGCCGGCTTGGCGTGAACGCTTGCCACAAATTTTGAATTGGTGGCTTAATTAGTTAGCTGCGGTGATGGCGCTGTTGCTTCGGTGTGATCGCATGGATCGTTGGCTACCTTTGCGCCACAGTCAGTGCACAACAAAATCAACTTTCGGCATGCCAAGTTTGCACAGTTAAAGAATGAACTCGTAGGGGATTGGCATTTCTCACAAGTTCCCAAAACCTTCGCGTCCTGGCTGAAATTAACGGTCATTCGCTTGTCGAATACATATAGCGCGCCTTCCCAAAAGCCAGCATCACCAAAAGTTTCGCCATAACGAACAATGCCACCCTTGATTTGATATACCTCTTCAAAACCACGCGAGACCATCAAGGAAGAGAGCACTTCACAACGAATGCCACCGGTGCAGTAAGTAACGACAGGTTTGCTCTTTAGGTGGTCGTACTTTCCGCTATCTAGTTCGGCAATGAAATCCCGAGTGGTTTCTACATCCGGAACAACTGCGTTCTTGAAACGACCTATTTCAGCCTCAAATGCGTTTCGTCCGTCAAAGAAAGTGACTTCTTCGCCCCGTTGCGCGACTAACTCGTGAACTTGCTCTGGAGTTAAGTGCTTGCCACCGCCAACAATTCCTTGTTGATTAACCTCTAATTCGTCGGCAGCATTAAAGGTTACAACTTCATCTCGGACGCGGACCTTTAGCCGAGGAAAGTCATCGCCCAGCCCCTCTGACCACTTGAAGTCAATTTTCTTAAATGGGGCAAAATTCTTCGTTTTGGCGATGTACGTTTTCAGATCGTCCATCGAACCACCAAGAGTGCCATTAATTCCGTGCTGGGAAATAATGATGCGACCCTTGAGCCCAAGTGAATCGCATAAGGTTTCTTGCCATAATCGAATGGCGTCTGGATCGGCCAAAGGTGTGAACCCGTAGTAGAGAATGATTTTCGGTAAATCTCTGACCATAGCCTGATTTTATTACCAATCTGGTAAGAGTTGAAAACGCTGATTTCCTGTGTCCGAGGGGGGACTTGAACCCCCATCCCCTTGCGAGGACTAGCACCTCAAGCTAGCGCGTCTACCGATTCCGCCACCCGGACCTGTTGGTGTAACTTCGCAAGAATACCTGCAAATGGGAAGTGACTCAAATGAAGCACATTTTTCACCACGCTTGCACCAAACTTAGGTTATGGCAAACGAATCGAGCGGTGACCTTACTTCCGAAATTGTTGAGATTGTTTCTGATCTAATCAAAATTGATACTTCTAACTACGGTGATGACTCTGGTCCTGGTGAGGCCCTGGCTGCTGAGTATGTTGAACACTCGCTGAAATCCGTGGGGATAGATGCACTTAGGTACGAAACGACAAGCAGTAAGCGCCAAGGTGTTTATGCCCGAATCCCAGGTAGAGATAGCAGTAGATCTGCGCTTTTATTGCACGGACACCTTGATGTTGTTCCAGCCGCAGCCACAGATTGGACATACGACCCATTTGGTGCGGAGATTCATGATGGTTGCATTTGGGGAAGAGGAGCAGTTGACATGAAGGATGGCGTCGGGATGATCCTGGCGCTTTCAAGGCATTGGGCGCGCAGTGGCTACGTTCCACCCCGCGACATTGTCCTTCAGTTCATGCCAGATGAAGAGGCTGGAAGTAGGCATGGGTCTCATTGGCTGGTGGACAAACATCCAGAGATGTTTGAGAACGTCTCGCAAGCCGTTGGTGAAGTGGGCGGATTCAGTCTGACACTAAATGAGAACATTCGGCTTTATCTAGTTCAGACTGCGGAAAAGGGTATTCGTTGGATGAAACTGCGTGCTGAAGGCACTGCAGGACATGGCTCGTTTTTAAACGATGACAACGCAGTAACCAAGTTGGCTGAAGCCGTGGCGGCAGTAGGAAATCATAAGTTTGAGACTTTATTGACTCCTACGGTTAGAGATTTCATAAAAGCAGTCTCCGATGCTTTAGCGATTGAATTATCAATCGACGATCCAGAAACACTGCTTGCTCACCTTGGACCTATCGCCCGGATTGTCGGAGCAACTCTGTCAAACACAGCAAATCCAACCATGCTTAATGCCGGCTACAAACACAACGTGATTCCAGGCGAAGCTTCAGCAATGATTGACGGCAGATTCTTACCGGGCTTTGAAGCCGAATTACTTAAGGAAATCGACGACCTATTGCCGTTGGATGTTTACCGTGAGGACGTAATCAACGACATTGCTGTTGAAGCGCCATTTCATGGGCAAATCGTTGACGCAATGGACGCAGCAATTCGGGCCGAAGATCCACTAGGTAGGCCTGTTCCATACACGGTTAGCGGTGGCACGGATGCCAAAGCTTTTAGCACATTAGGGATTGACTGCTACGGATTTCTGCCACTGTTGTTGCCACCAGAATTAGATTTCTCAGCCATGTTCCACGGCGTTGATGAGCGAGTCCCAGTAGCTGGACTGGAATTCGGCATGCGCGTGATGGACAGATTTATCGAGTTGACTTAACCGATTGAGTCAACTCTAAGGTTCAAGATTAAGCAGTCCGTTGCAGGTGATAGATCTTTCGCCGTAACCGCACCCATCGTCGCCCATCACTAAACACGCGAACCCGGTCAACTTCCCAACGTTCGATCTCAGCAAGCATAGTTAGATGCGACTTGATGTCGCCACGACTGACATGGCGACTGAAGTTAAGTTCGGTGTAATCCCATACTGCGCTCATGATTGACTCCATCCATACTCAGGGTAACTCTTTGCCGGCGCTGAAACATCTGAAAGTGCTGATTGAATTCCATCAGGTAGCTCCGATAGATCTGCTGCAACAATGCCACGCATTTGTGCTGCAGTACGAGCACCAACTACCGCAGTAGCTATTCGTGGTTGGGCTAAGACCCAAGCAAGGGCTGTGTCGAGCATTGGGCGACCCAATCCATCAGCTGCAACCGCTAGTGCCTCTACCACACGCTTTGCCCGATCTGTTAGATAGGGAGCAACAAAGTTTGCAAAATGACTAGAAGCGCCCCGAGAATCCGCAGGAGTATTGTGTCGATATTTTCCCGTAAGTACCCCTCGACCGATTGGAGACCAAGCAGCAATTCCGAGATTGTGGTGTTTACTAGCCGGTATCACTTCACGCTCAATCCCGCGCTCCAAAAGTGAGTACTCCATTTGGGAAACTACTAACGGAATTTGGTTTTTGGCCAAAGTAGCAACCAAGGAAGTCTGCCAGCCGGTGTAGTTTGAGATTCCGATGTAGCGAGCCTTACCACTATCAATCACTGACTGACAAACATTCAGAGTCTCTTCTATTGGAGTTAGCGGATCCCAGGCATGCAGATACCAGATGTCAACATGATTGCGGCGCAATCGACGCAACGAGTTGTCAATAGCGCCTAATAAATGCCGGCGACTAGCGTCGCGCTTCCGAGGATCCGGTACTGCAACAGCTTTCGTCGCCAAAACTACATCGGGGAAATCACGCAGAAATTCACCAACAATTTCTTCCGATGCACCGTCGCAATAGACATCTGCTGTATCTATGGAGCGACCACCAGCATCGTAGAAGATGTTGAACTGGTCTCGGGCTTCATAAACATCTGTGTCACGACCCCAAGTCATGGTGCCTAACGTGAGATAGGACACGAACAAGCCACTATTACCCAGTGCCCGAACTTCCATAAACTCACGCTAGCGTTGGAGTAACTAAAAGTTGGGTAGAGCATGCGTGTGTCGCAGAAAAGCAGGTTGCAGTGAACCACATTGATTGGATACAAGCCATAGTCCTTGGCGTTGTTCAGGGGCTGACTGAATTTCTGCCGGTCTCGTCGAATGCGCACGTTGAGATAGTTTCTCGACTCTTGCACTGGGGGGATCCAGGAGCCGCATTTACAGCTGTCACTCAAATCGGCACTGAGACTGCGGTTATCATCTATTTCTGGAACGACATTAAGCACATTATCTCTGCTTGGTTTCGGAGCATTTTCGACCGTGAGGCGCGAAAAATTCCAGAAGCACGGCTTGGTTGGTATGTAATTTTAGGATCACTGCCAATCGGGGTTTTGGGATTGGTTTTCAAAAATCAAATTGAAACTACGGCACGAAACCTTTGGTTGGTGGCGGTAGCACTTATCGTCATGGGCATCGTGCTGGGTCTTGCCGACAAATATGCCAAGCACGCGAAGACTATGGATGATCTGAATTCGACGAATGCTCTCTCTTTTGGCATCGGCCAAGCAATGGCACTCATACCTGGAGTTTCGCGATCGGGTGCAACGATATCGTTTGGCTTGCTGATGGGCTTCAAACGTGATGTAGCTGCTAGATATTCATTCCTACTTGCCATACCTGCTGTCTTAGCTAGCGGTTCACTTCAGTTGGCAAGCGTCATTTCCGACCCTGCTGTGCAGTGGCCAGTCACACTTGTTGCCACTGTCGTCGCATTTGTTGTTGGCTACTGGGTTATTGCAACCTTGATGAAATATTTGGTGACTGGATCATTTATGCCGTTTGTTATTTATCGAATAGGTCTTGGGCTGGCAATTATGGCTTGGCTCTATTTCGGAAATCAGCCTGGCATGGCGCCGGCAGGATAGTCGTACAGTTGGATTATGGGAACAGTTCTATTGATTCGGCACGGCCAGTCAATCGCAAATGCGCAAGGGATTTTGGCTGGTAGAAATCCACAGAATCCTCTGGATGAAGTGGGGGAGAATACTGCCCGGTTATTAGGTGAACAGTTAGCCAAAATCGCAGTTGCGCATGTTGTCGTTAGTCCCCTAGAGCGCACGAAACAAACAGCTGAACTAGTTTTTGGCACTAGTACTCCTATTGAAGTTGATGAGCGATTAATCGAATGTGATTACGGAGACTGGCAGGGACGCCTTCTTAGTGAATTGACTACTGAGGCTCAGTGGGAAGTGGTCCAGAAGACACCGGACTTGATGCTTTTTCCGAACGGAGAGTCAATGATTGATATGGCTCAACGCGCAGTCTCTGGAATCCGTGAGTGGGATGCGAAGCTTTCCGAACAGCATGGCGATCAAGTAGTTTGGGCAGCAATTAGTCATGGCGATGTAATTAAGGCCATTTGCGCTGATGCTCTCGATCTGCCCTTGCGCAGTTTCCAACGAATTTCGATTGAGCCGATTTCAGTCTCGGTCGTTCAGTATTCGAAAGAAGGATCTCGAGTCCACAAACTCAACGACACTGGGCTGCAATGGCTATCCGCCCTGGCGAAGATGCAGCGGACTGAAAATACAATTGGCGGGGAAGTGAATACCGAATGACGCGCTTTATCTACCTATTCGATGAGCCGGAACGTTTTGTTGCAGGCACTGTTGGCCTGCCGGGAGAGCGTGAATTCTTCTTGCAGGCCCGATTAGGAAGTCGCCTCACTACTGTGGCTCTTGAGAAAACTCAGGTTTATGTACTAGCTGATCGCATTGGGGACTTACTTGATCAGATTGCTCAAGACGAAGGAATAGATACTAGTTCAACAACAGCAGCAGATCTCGAACCACTAGACAATCCGATACAGCAAGAGTTCACAGTAGGAGCCCTATCGCTTGGCTGGAATCCACAAGAGTTAAAAGTAATCATTGAAGCCCACGCTTTTACCGAAGATGATGCCGATGTGCCTGAACTGGAAGATGATGGAGAGCTCGGACCAGATGTTATGCGAGTGCGGCTAACACCAAAGCAGGCACGCTCATTTTCCACTCGGGCACTAGCGGTAGTGGCCGCCGGCCGACCCCCGTGTCCACTGTGTGACGGACCGCTGGATGCCAGGGGCCACATCTGTCCTAGAGCTAATGGCTATCGAAGGCGCGGTTAGTTAAAACAGGGGCCAGGGCAAACTGGGCCAGGCCTGACTTGGCGTTGGAAATTTCCCGATATTGACCAGCTCAGCTATACGTTGGTGGGTCGCGTCGATTTCCTCTTCAGTTAGCAGCTCACCCAACTCAGTTTCACTCAGATCTTCGGGCAATGAACGCACATCTTGCAGTAAACCTTCTGGAATAGGTTGGCCAGCCCATCCCCAAAGGACCGTACGCAATTTTGGTTCGGGGTGAAATGTGACACCATGATCAATTCCAGAAGTTTTCCCTGCTTCGTCAGTTAAAAGATGGCCACCTTTTCGATCCGCATTATTGACAAGTACATCTAGCAGGGCAATCCTTTTGAGAATTTCATCATCTTGATGGACTAGAGAGACTGGTAACCCCGATTCATTTTGTCCCTCGAGCACCGACAGCCAAGGAGAGGCAATCTCCACACTAGGAATGATATCGACCAAAGTGCATTCGCCAGTAACCCAATCTTGAATACTCCCTACTCCGTGATCTGTAGAAATTAGTTCAGTATTTGGAACCAGATTCCAACCCAAAAATTCACTCATTAGAAAAGTTGCACGCTCCCGAAAGACCAAAGTGCCAGTCGGAAAGTCCCAAAGCTCTCGTTCCAAATGGTTTGGCTTGAAAATCACCGGTTTGCCTTCGAGTTCGGCTCTAAACGCTCCATTAGATGCATTGGATAGCTGCTCAATTATGGAAAGATTTTTCACTTGATGCCTAATAAAGCATCGACGGCCCTTTGCACACGATTTGATGCACTCGCCGAGAGTGCAGATGAACTTGCTAGGGTTTGCACCGCCCAATTATCAACGAGATTAAGTGCTGCCGGGGTATCCAAATCATTAGCAAGCAGTGCGGCCAGTTCCACCGAGCAGTCCGTTGTTGCATTAGGGCAGGCAAAGGCACGACGCCAGTTTTCTAGGCGTCTGGCGGCCGCGGCCAAGCCAGCATCTGTCCATTCCCATTCGGTGCGATAGTGGTGAGAAAGGATTGCCAACCGGATTGCCATTGGATCGACACCGTCAATGAGCAACTTTGAGACGAAAACCAGATTGCCAAGCGACTTACTCATTTTGTGACCATCTAGCCAGACCATGCCAGTGTGCATGAAGGTCCGGGCGAACGGTGTGACGCCTGTGGCACTTTGTGCGTGCGCTGCACTCATCTCATGGTGCGGAAACTTAAGGTCGCTGCCACCTCCTTGAACATCAATAGTTGGACCGAGGTATTCAACGGCTATGGCAGCACATTCAATGTGCCAGCCTGGTCGGCCCGAGCCCAGAGCGCTAGTCCAAGCAGGATCGCCAGGTTGTTCAGCTCGCCATAACAATGGGTCGAGCGGATCATGTTTGCCGACTCTGTGTGGATCACCACCTCGTTGGCTAAACAAATCAATCATGTCGTGGCGACTCAAATGACCGATACTGCCAATTAAGTTGGTCTGATTCGTCCTGTAGTAGAGATCCCCATCAAGATTGTAAACACAATCCGCCGCAATCAATTCATGCACTGCCGTCTCAACCAACGGAATGGACTCGACGGCTCCGATGTAATGCTGAGGTGGAATGACTCGTAGCGCAACCATGTCAGATTTGAAAAGTTCGGTTTGCTCAGTGGCTATGTCCTGCCAGTTGCGTCCAATAAGCGCGGCGCGCTCGATCAGTGGGTCGTCCACGTCAGTGACATTTTGGGCGTAACTAACATCCGCGCCTGCTGCTCGCCAGATGCGAATTAAGGTGTCAAAGGCCACATAAGTAGCAGCATGGCCCATGTGGGTTGCGTCATAAGGCGTGATACCACAGACATAAATTTTCACTTCGCGATTGACTGCTAATTGGTGTTCAGCTTGTGAAGCAGAGTCATGAACCAGAGGTGGTGGCGCTAGAAAGTCTAATTTTGGGACATCAACGTCAGACCAAGGAAGCACAGATTAAGTTTAAGGTACGGGCACTGTCGATGGTATGGTCGAATTAGTCCTTCTTTTCGTGATGCCCGCCAAATTGCTTTCGCATGGCGGAAAGAACCTTATTTGCAAATAGCGACCGGTTACGAGATTCAAACCTGCTATTCACTGCAGCTGTCAAGACCGGAGCAGGAACACCTTCTTCAATGGCTGCTATGGCCGTCCACCGACCTTCTCCCGAATCAGACACCCTGCCAGTAAATTCGTCGAGTTCTGGTGACTCATACAAGGCAATTGCCGTTAGATCAAGCAGCCAAGAAGCCACGACACTGCCACGACGCCAAAGTTCTGTGATAGCAGCAATGTCGAATTCGTATTGATAATGCTCTGGGTGAGCTAGCGGCGCTGTCTCTGCGTCTGCGGTGCGCGGTTTCAATCCTTCATCGGCCGACTTCAGAATGTTTAGACCTTCGGCATAAGCAGCCATCAATCCGTACTCGATACCGTTATGTACCATCTTGACGAAGTGGCCAGCGCCACTTGGTCCACAATGTAGCCAGCCCCGCTCCTCAGAGGCTAGATTTCCTGCTCGGCCGGGAGAGCGCTCAGCTGCATCTGCTCCAGGTGCAACGGCATTCCAAACATCGGACAGTGCCGTGACCACCGGCTTTTCGCCACCGATCATTAGGCAGTAACCGCGTTCAAGTCCCCAGACACCTCCGCTGGTGCCAACATCGACAAACTCAATACCTTTCTCAGCGGCCTTAGCACTATGAGCAAGGTCGTCACGGTAGTAGGAATTACCACCGTCGATGATGATGTCTGAGGGCGAGAGTATGTCAATCAATTCGGAGATTACTGATTCAGTGATGCTACCCGCAGGAACCATTACCCACACGGCTCGAGGCCCATTTAGTTGGGAAGAAAATTCGTTCAGAGTCGAGATGGCAGTGATTTGTTCAGGATTTTCGGCAGCTAAATTATGCGCAACTTCGGGATTGGTGTCATAAACCACGCAGTGTAAGCCGGCTCTAGTTATTCTGCGGACAAGATTTGCTCCCATACGCCCAAGACCGACCATGCCAATTTGTGTGATGTTTTCGTAGGTTGCCACATCTGCTCCAAAACTAGTACGCGTATTCTTAGCGTACAGAACACTTCTTCAGGAAAGTTGGAGCACACCGCATGACTGGCACACCAGGCTTTAATTGCAATGAATGGAAACACTTAACCTCTCTGGCAGAGCAGCGCAAAAATCAGCACATTCGAGACCTCTTTGCCGGTGACTCAGATCGGGTATCCGAACTTACTTTTACTGCTGGTCCGCTGACTATCGACTTCAGTCGACAGCGAGTAGATAGTCAAGTCATTGAGAGTTTGTTCAAGCTAGCTAGCCAAGTTGGCCTTGCCCAAGCTCGGGACGCAATGTTTGCTGGCGAGCACATAAATAGCACCGAGGATCGTGCCGTCCTGCATACCGCACTACGACTGCCGCGGGATGCCAGTCTGACAGTTGATGGCCAAGATGTCGTAGCTGAGGTGCACGAAATTCTTGACCGTATGAGCCTGTTGGCCGATCAGGTGCGTAGTGGCAATTGGCTCGGTGTTACCGGATTGCCAATAAAAAATGTGGTGAACATAGGTATTGGCGGGTCAGACTTGGGTCCAGTGATGGCGTACGAAGCGCTACGCGCTTACAGTGCCCGTGATTTGAGTTTCTATTTTGTTAGCAATGTTGATGGCACAGACATAGCTGAAGTACTGCGACAGATCGACCCGCTGGAAACCCTTTTTATTGTGGCGAGTAAAACTTTCAGCACGATAGAAACCATGATGAATGCGGCCACTGCGCGCGAAGCCCTTTTGAGTGCAGTAACGAACCAGTCAATGGATGCGGTCGCTAAGCATTTTGTCGCCGTTTCGACGCACAAACAACGAGTCGAGGAATTCGGCATTAACTCGGAAAACATGTTTGGATTCTGGGACTGGGTAGGCGGTAGATACTCGATGGACTCGAGTATCGGACTCTCAACAATGATTGCTATCGGCCCTGAGAATTTTGCTCAGTTACTTGCAGGTTTCCACACCCTTGATGAACATTTCCGGAATGCTCCTGATTCCCAAAATGTGCCTCTACTGATGGGTCTGATTGGCATTTGGAATCGCTCGTTCTTAGACATCGAAACTGTCGCAGTACTGCCATACGACCAGTACCTAAAACGTTTCCCTGCCTATTTGCAGCAACTAATAATGGAAAGTAACGGAAAATCGGTAACCCATTCAGGAGAGTTGGTGCCTACCCAAACAAGTCCGGTTTACTGGGGAGAGCCTGGAACCAATGGTCAGCATTCGTTCTATCAAATGTTGCACCAGGGCACTTCACTAGTGGCCTGCGATGTATTAGTTCCCGCCCAATCACAAAATAAATTGGGGGCACACCACGATGTTTTAGTTAGCAATGCACTAGCCCAGGCAACAGTGCTGGCATTTGGCCGAACGGCTGATCAAGTGAAAGCGGCGAATACTCCCGAGGCCCTGATTAATCACAAAGTCATGCCTGGCAATCGGCCGACCACATTAATTACTTTGGACGAAGTCACCCCATTTGCTCTCGGTTCACTTATTGCACTTTACGAACACATGGTATTTGTGCAAGGAATTGTCTGGGGAATCAATTCATTCGATCAATGGGGCGTTGAATTGGGCAAAGAAATGGCTACGGCGATTGCACCATTTTTAACTAACGATGCTGAAGTGTCAGATTTTGACGCAGCAACTCAATCCGCAATCAGTTGGTATCGCCAAAAGCGCTAATTTTCCCGCCGCCGCAAATATCGTTCAAACTCGCGTGCTATGGCTTCGCCACTAGCTTCGGGGAGTTCAGCAGTCTCTATGCCTTCCTCCAGACTTCGAACATAATCGGCAATGTCCTCATCGGCGGTTGCCAAATCATCAGCTCCAGTTTGCCAAGCGCGGGCATTTTCAACCATGTCGTCCAGAGGAATGGCAATGTCTAGCACATCCTCAATGCCACGAAGTAGCGCTAGAGACGCTTTTGGACAAGGATCACCAGCAACATAATGGGGTATTGCAGCCCAAAGTGAAGCAGATTCAAATCCAAATCCTTCTAACTCGTCTTGTAATACATTCAACATGCTCACGGGGCCTTCGTAACGAGATAGTTCAAATCCCGTTATTTCCTGAATCCGAGGGTCAGAGGCATTGCCATGAACATGTATTGGCCGATTATGCAGGACTTCAGCTAGCATGCCGCCAAGAGTAATTACCAACCCTGGTGCTTTGGGATTAATGATTGACAACACTTCCGTGCAATATTGCTGCCAACGCAGATTTGGCTCGTCGCCGACAATAATAAAAATTCGAGTGTTTGGCAGATTCACACATTTAACTTCACTTATGGTCGTGGCTGGCCAGTAAATTTCTCGCCTGCCCTCGGGTGAAATGTAGATTTCGGGTCGATTCTCGGTGTAACTGTAATAGTCGTCCTGACTAATTTCGTTCACTGAAATCACATCCCAAACTTCCAGGAGATACTCGAGTGCTTCCGAAGAAGCCTCAGCCGCATTACTCCAACCTTTGAAGGCGGCCAGTACTAAGGTTGCTGGATCCTTTTGCAGATTGCCCGCTGCAGATTGGCTGTTTTGCTCCACGTTTTGAGTGTATCGCCTACGACTGTCGCGCAGCCATGGGAATGCTGACACAATAGAAGCGAAACAAATCATTAAAAGGGTGAAAAATGACTAGCCAAAAAGCGCTATTCGCAATTGGCGATCGTGTGCAATTAACCGACACCAAAGGGCGAAAACACACAGTGGTTCTTGAGGCAGGCAGGGAATTCCACACTAATCACGGCGCGATTGCGCATGATGAACTGATTGGCAAGCCCGAGGGAATCACCGTTACTTCAACTGGTAATTATGTTTACCTGGCACTTCGCCCATTGCTTAGCGATTTCGTCTTGTCTATGCCACGTGGCGCTGCCGTGATTTACCCCAAAGATGCTGCGGCGATAGTTGGATTGGCTGACATTTATCCCGGCTCGTCGGTTGTAGAAGCTGGCGTTGGCTCAGGTGCGCTTAGTTGCTCGCTGCTTCGGGCAATCGGAGAAACTGGACAACTACATAGTTATGAGCGCCGTGAAGAATTCGCAAAAGTTGCTGAAAAGAATGTTTCAACATTTTTCGGTACCCGACCAAGTAATTGGAACCTAACGCTAGGTTCGGTCCAGGATGAAACATCCGCATTGGCCGACGAGTCAGTTGACCGCGTGATACTGGACATGCTTTCGCCTTGGGAGTGCGTGAGAGCAGTCTCTCGAATCACAAGACCTGGTGGTGTTTTCGTTATCTACGTTGCCACCACAACCCAAATGGCTAAGACGATTGAAGCCATTCGGGATTCAAAATCTTGGACAGATCCTGTTGGCCAGGAACTGATTGCCCGAACCTGGCATGTTGAGGGACTGGCGGTTAGGCCAAGTCACAAAATGCAAGGACACACTGGATTTTTGGTCGTCGCCCGCAAACTCGCGGCCGGTACCGTGCTACCACCTCGGCGAATCCGACCCGCAAAAGGATTTGATGCACAAGAATTAGAGCAAGAACAAGATGAGTGAGTTGGTGACCCAGCTGTGACACCGGAAGACCTAGCCACATTACAAAAGCGCGTCGATGATTTAGTGGCCCACAATGAGTTGTTAGCCAAAACTTTGCGGCAGGCGCGTGCGGAGATCTCTGAACTCCATCAAGAACTTGAGAAATTGGGATTACCACCTAATAACTACGGAATTTTCCTTAACCATGAGTCAGATGGCCTTATTAACATTTCTTTTAATTCACGCCAGATGCGGGTAGCTGTCAACACCGAGTTGGATTACAAAAACCTATCTCGGGGACAACTGGTCGTCCTGAATGATGCGATGAATGTGATTGAATTTGGCGAACTTCCTAAAAGTGGTCAGCTTGCAACATTTCTAGAGCCAGTTGGCGATGGCGATCGCATACTGGTGCGTGGCCTGGCTGATGAAATTCACGTGGTTCAGGCGGCCGAGCAGGTTGCAATTAACGAACTACAGTTTGGCGACAATCTGCTTTGTGATCTTCGTGTGGGCTATGCCTTTGAACGAATTGCCCGCTCCGAAATAGAAGATCTGCTTCTCGAGGAAGTACCTGACATCTCGTATGAGGATATCGGGGGACTACAGTCTCAAATTGAGAGCATCATTGACGCGGTTGAGCTGCCCTTTTTGCAAGCAAAACTTTTCGCAGAATATGCCCTAAAAGCACCGAAAGGCATTTTGCTGTATGGACCCCCAGGCTGCGGGAAGACTTTAATAGCCAAAGCAGTAGCAAACTCAATTGCAAAAAAGACAAAACAAATTTCTGGGCAGGGAAGTGGGACCAGTTACTTCATCAACATCAAAGGTCCTGAGCTTTTGAACAAATACGTGGGCGAAACTGAGAAACAAATTCGAACGATTTTTCAGCGAGCACGCGAGCGCGCAGAGGCGGGCAATCCGGTCATCGTATTCTTTGATGAAATGGACGCTCTGTTTCGAACCCGTGGCTCTGGGGTATCTAGCGATGTAGAGAACACAATTGTGCCCCAACTTTTGAGTGAAATAGACGGTGTCGAGGGCTTGGAGCACGTAATAGTAATTGGCGCCTCTAATCGAGAGGACATGATCGACCCCGCGATTCTTCGGCCGGGTCGCTTGGATGTGAAGATTAGAGTGGAACGTCCTAACCAGATGGCTGCCGCACAGATTTTTTCAAAATATTTAACGGCAGATGTGCCGATACATGACGAATCATTGCAGCAGCATGGGTCCCCACAGGCTGCAGCCCAGGCGTTGATCGATCAGGTTGTTGCACAAATGTATGAGACTTCTTCGGATAATGAATTTTTGGAAGTTACCTATGCAAATGGTGAGAAAGAAACTTTGTATTTTTCAGATTTCAATTCAGGAGCGATGATTGAAAACATTGTTGCTCGGGCCAAAAAATACGCGATAAAGAATGAGTTATCAACTGGTCAGCGGGGCGTATCGTCGGCTCACTTAGCTCAGGCAGCTTTGGATGAATTCCGGGAAAACGAAGATTTGCCCAATACGACCAACCCAGATGATTGGGCCAAAATTTCAGGGCAAAAAGGTCAACAGATTGTTTACATGCGCACGTTAATTCGCACCAAGGACGGTAAGCAAGTAGGCCGTACTATCGAAACTGCACAGTAGGACAGCCCCCATGTCCGTTCATCGAATTATGGGTATCGAAACCGAATACGGAATTCTGTCACCCCATAACCCAAATATCAGTCCCGAAATATTGAGTGCACAAGTCGTGAACGCATACGCCGAACTCGTTTTTCCAGGCAGACAGCGGCCATTCAGGTGGGATTACAATGTGGAATCGCCATTTAATGATTTGCGATACGCCGAATCGTTGCAGCATCCGGATGAACGAGAACTCTGGTCCAACTTTGACTTGGGAATTCCTAACCTGATGTTGACTAACGGAGCGCGTCTGTATGTAGATCACGCGCATCCAGAGTATTCAACACCCGAAGTGACTAATCCCAGAGACGCGGCACTTTGGGACTTGGCGGGCGAAGTCATCATGCGGGACGCTGCGCAAAAAGCTAGTGAACTGTCGGGAAATCTCATTGTCCTTTACAAGAACAACACGGATGGCAAAGGGGCCAGCTATGGAACACATGAAAACTATCAGGTGCTGCGCAGCGTACCATTTGAAAATCTGGTTAAGCATCTAACTAGTTTTTTTGTGACCAGAAATATCTGGGCGGGTAGTGGCCGAGTTGGAATTGGCCAAGGAAGCGAACAAGCCGGCTTTCAGATATCTCAGCGTGCCGATTTTTTCGAAGCACGGGTTGGCATAGAAACTACTATTAACCGTCCAATAATTAATACCCGCGATGAACCGCATGCGGACGCTCAGCGGTACCGGCGGCTACACGTGATAGTTGGCGATGCCAATCTTTCACCGGCCATGACTTTCTTAAAAATGGGCGCTACCTCGTTAATTCTGAGCATGATTGAGGCTGATTTTCTAGATGATGTTTTCGATTTGGCAGACCCAGTTCGAGAAATTACCGCAGTCAGTCGTGATTACTCCATGGGTCACCTAATCACACTCGCCGATGGTCAGCAACTGAGTGCTCTGGCGATTCAAAAACATTTTTACGAGCGTGCAGTTCAATTTGTGGCTCTAACAGATCCGGACGAGCAGACTCTTGAGGTACTTACCCTCTGGGAGTCAGTGTTGTCTGCACTTGAAGTGGATCAAATGTCACTAGCTGGAACTGTTGACTGGGTTACCAAACTGCAGCTGTTAGAGTCCTTTCGAGAACGTGACGGACTCGACTGGTCCAGTAGCAAATTGCAGGCAATCGATCTGCAATTCTGCGACATTAGGCCAGAAAAGGGGTTGGCCAGAATATTTAGACCTGAACCAGGCGAAGGTGACTTATTTACCGAAGCGGAAATCGGCTTTGCAGTGCATACCGCCCCAGCAGACACTCGCGCTTTTTTGCGAGGACAACTGGTGCATAGATTCGCACCTGCATTAATTGCCGCTTCCTGGGAAACATTGATTTTTCAAGCAGCAGACAATGAGTCGCGCATTCGAGTCAGTTTGCCCGATGCAAGCAGACTAGGGAGCGAAGAAGTTTCAGCAGTCCTTAGCGGCAACCCCAATCTTTACAGCCTGTTAAGTCAACTTGGCCAGCTGACCATGGTTGAGTATTAGGCTTGCATCAAAGCACTAGGAGATTATTTTGTCTGAGCAGAGTAGAGGTCAGATTTCGGCATCTGACAAGGGCGAGGCGGACGTGGCCAATGAAATCAAGCCAACGGTTGAGCTACTAAATGTTGATTCACTCTTAGCAAAGATAGACGCGGTTTTAGAGCAGAACTCAGAAGAGTTCGTTAATTCTTTCGTGCAAAAGGGCGGTCAATAGTCTTGACGCAATCGTTGCCAAGAAGAATTTTTGGCATTGAAACCGAGTATGGAATCACCTGCTCGCTTGATGGACATCGCCGACTTACTCCTGATGAAATCGCAAGATACCTATTCAAAGATCTTGTCAATCGGTACCGAAGTAACAATGTGTTCTTGCCTAACGGCGGACGACTGTACCTTGATGTCGGCAGTCATCCTGAATATGCAACTGCGGAATGCGACCTCTTGGCTGACGTAGTTGCACAAGAATTGGCCGGTGATTTTTTGATTGCTCAGATGGCTAGGGATGCTGAAGTGTTACTTCGCAATGAAGGAGTCACTGGACGGATTTACATTTTCAAGAACAATACTGACTCGGTTGGCAATTCCTATGGGTGCCACGAGAATTACTTAATTCACCGTAAGCCAGATCAACTTTCTGGACTTGATGGTCTTCTGCCGTTTTTGGTAACGCGGCAAATTTTTCTAGGCGCCGGAAAGTTATTAAAAACATCAACTGGAACCAAGTACGTCTTGTCGCAGCGAGCGGAGCACCTGTGGGATTCTGTTTCAAGTGCCACTACCAGGTCCAGGCCACTAATAAATACCCGTGACGAACCTCATGCAGACTCCGATAGGTACCGACGGCTGCATGTTATTTCCGCGGATAGCAACATGTCACAAACGGCAATGTTGCTAAAGGTCGCCACAATGGACTTGATTTTGGCTGCTATGGAAGTCGGTGCTATTCCAGTTGACCTTCGGATTGAAAATCCCATGCGCAGCATTCGAGAAATCTCTCGTGATTTGACTGGCGGTGCTCTAGTTGGACTTTCCGACGGTCGTCAATTTCGTGCTTACGAAATTCAGCGCTGGTATTTAGATGTTGTTCAAAGCTGCATAGCGAGATTCGACTGGCAACTTTCGCAGTGGCACAAATACGCGATTAAAGTGTGGAGTCAAATCCTTGAAGCTTTTGAAAACGCAGATCTAACAGCTCTGGACAGAATCGTCGATTGGCGGATAAAGCAAGGAATTATTGATGCCTACGCAACTGAACAAAATCTGAGCTTAGATTCGCCGAAACTCGCTCAAATCGATTTCATGTATCACGAAATTGGTAGCGGCATCGCCCAGGTGCTAACTGAGCAAAATAGGACAGATTCAATTATTGACCAGTCTTTAGTAGCCAGTGCGGTGAAGTTACCTCCACAAAGCACCCGGGCAAAACTGCGCGGGGAATTCATCGCACAAGCCGAAAAATCTAATCTCTCAGTGGCAATTGATTGGATGCACTTAAAAATCAACCAACCGGTCGAGCAATCCTTGACCCTAAGTGACCCGTTCGCCAACATAGACAGTCGAGTTTCAGAGTTGCTTGAGTTGGCCCTTTAAGCGTGGCAGTCAGGAAGTGCCCGCATCAACCCAATAGGCTGAGATTATGCGATTCAGATTCTCAGTAATATGCGTAATTACCTTGGGCTTACTTTCTGGCTGTGGACCAGAGCGCACAACTAAGACCGAATCGGTGACGCAATCAGGTGTTACCGTCTCAGGTTCCATGTCAGAAGCACCCCAGATTTCATTCGGCTCGGATGCTAAGGATGTCGCGCAACTCATTGTTAAGGATGTCACCAGTGGTTCGGGCACTGCGGTGGGCCCCAATTCCACTGTGACCGCGCACTATGTCGGATATTCAATGAGCAACCAAGAAAAGTTTGACTCGTCCTGGGAGCGCGGTGAACCGACTACATTTCCATTAAATGGGGTGATCCAGGGCTGGACCCAAGGTCTTCAAGGAATGAAAGTAGGAGGCCGTCGGCTGCTAATCATTCCACCCGAATTGGCTTATGGTCCGGCTGGCTCGGGACACCAGTTAGCAGGTCAAACCTTAGTCTTTGTGGTTGATCTAACGGCAGTGAGTTAGGAGGATACATGACAAACCCTCCGGTTATTGATTTTATTGACGGCGAAGCGCCATCTGAGTTAGTGATCCAGGATCTGACTGTAGGTTCGGGTCCCGAAGTAGTTGCTGGCCAAACTGTTGAGGTTCACTACCTGGGTGTCGAATTTGATTCTGGCGAACAGTTCGACTCATCATGGGACCGTGATGAGTCCATAGAATTTCCGCTGCGCGGATTAATCCAAGGGTGGCAACTGGGTATTCCGGGCATGAAAGTGGGTGGCCGGCGACAGCTCATCATCCCACCACACTTGGCCTATGGACCAACTGGAGCAGGTCACCGACTTTCTGGGAAAACTCTAGTTTTTGTAATTGATTTACTAGCAGTGAGGTAGTTCGTGGCGGCGGAAAGTACCATGAGGCAACTCAATCTTTTGCTGGTACTTCTCAATGCCCAAAGACCGCTTTCCAGAGTAGACATTTTTGAGCGAGTCAATGGCTACGGAGATCCCGAGGATCCGTCAGCACAGCGAAAATTCGAACGAGATAAAGCAGAGCTACGCAGTTTTATCGTCTTTGAGGAATCGCCTGGCGAAGGAGATCTTGCTGACACATATCGAATTGATAAATCCCGTTCCTTTATTCGCGACCTAGACTTGACCAGCGACGAGCGGTTGCTGATAGCTCTAGCCGTCCGAGCATGGCGTGATGTTGAACTCGGTCAGTCGGCAGCAGCCGGAGCAACCTTAGCTAGTTACCAGTTTTTGCAGACTCCTCAAATCTTGGCCGCTATTGGCCGAGATGAACGACATTTAGCCACGTTAGAGCGAGCGATTGCAGCTGCCAAGACCGTTCAATTTGAATACTTCAGTCGCAATAGTGGCGAAACCAAATTGAGAACCGTTCAGCCATGGAAATTGGTACTACATCAAACCCATTGGTACCTGCACGGATTCGAAGAGTCACGCGCTAAAGGTTTGCTGTTTCGGCTCAGCAGAATAAG
>Ga0214923_10002430_pt1 | contig 24837 bp, 34 predicted proteins | sample LL1510_MetaG_FD_177993 | JGI IMG/M metagenome (GOLD analysis project Ga0214923, IMG submission 177993) | Freshwater microbial communities from Lake Lanier, Atlanta, Georgia, United States - LL-1510 | ecosystem: Environmental > Aquatic > Freshwater > Lake | place: USA: Georgia | collected...
CTTACGTTGCTGGCTATGCCCCCCCCCGTGAGCCCCACGGTGACGGCGAAGTGGAGGAAGGGCGGCGGCCCAGCCGGGGACGAGTGTCAGAACCTCGTATCGCAGCCTGTCTTGAGACAACGTGCCACGACTACTCCAGGGCGGACAACTTCAACATGATTTTGGTGGACGATGAGTGAACCAGTGGCGTTTCATCACAAGCAAGACCCGATTTCGGGGGGGGGTGTCACCCGCGTTGAGTAAGAACGCTGATGGCATGGGCGTGATGGCCGTTGCTCAGAACGTGCGCGGTGAGCTTCGTGAGTCTGAAATTGCACCGGCGCTTACGAAGGGCGGGGGCAAGCCGGGTGAGGGCTACTCAGCTATCCGCGAACAAGCTCAGGTTCGTCGTTTGACTCCAGTGGAGTGCGAACGCTTGCAGGGTTGGCCTGATGGGTGGACGCTCATTGAGGGGCCGAGTCTTCTGGACACGCCACGTTGGTTTGAGCCGGGGTACGTCCCGAACGAGGACATGCCAGCACCGGACGGTCGCAGGTACGCGGCTTGTGGCGATGGCGTGACGGCAACGGTCAGTGAATGGTTGGGGCGTCGCGTCATGGAGGCAATGAACGATGAATGAGTCACCGTTCACGTTCGGGGAAGCTCGCGCTGCCGCGCACCAAGCAAGCCAACGGCAGGTCGATGCGGAGCGGTCGCGCATCGAGGCCGTCAAGGACCACGCCGCAACCGAACTCGCGTACCGCAAGGCGCTCGCGCAACACATGACCCTCGTTCGCGCCGACGGGGTTGCGTGGAGCGCCGCTGCTGACCTCGCCAGGGGGAACAGCACAGTTGCTCAACTGAGGTATGAGCGTGACGTTTCAGCTGGCGTGTTGGCCGCCGCCGAGCAAGCAGGGTTCAGGTTGAATGCTGACCGCAGGATTTTGGAGCGTCTTGTGGAGTGGAGTATGCGACGCGAGTTGGCGGAAGGCGGCGCGTCGTGAGCAAGCTCAGGCCCGAGACGCTTGACGCCGTTGCAGCCGTCTACGCTCGCATCCTCGAGCGCAACCACCCCGGCTCAACTTGGACTGTCAGGCCAATCGAAGCTACTGAGCGGCAATCGACGACCACGCTTTGGAACCGTCGCGGGCAGGTCGCCACGCTCAACCATGACTGCACGGTCGTCAATCGGGAGCCGTCCGCGCTTAACGAACACGGCATCAAAGGCAGCGCTCAACAGATCGCGTTGGTCACTGACGTCAAGGTCAGCCCAAGCGATTCCAGTGCCATCGAGCGGCACGCTGCTTGACGCTTGTTGAGCGAGCGCGAGCTGTTCAATGGCGTCGTTGACTGCTTGCTGCCGAAATCGCAGGCCAGCCGCGTATTGCTCAACGTTGAGTACGTCTTTGATTGGCGCGTCACGATAAAAGTCAAGTTCACGAATGGCAGTGTCAAGCTCAGCGCGCAACTCGGTGAGGTCAGCGGTTGCTTCACCAGCCGCTGGGAGCATGTCACCGGAAAGTTGGGTAAAGCGGTCAACAACCCACGGTTCTATAACCCAGCCCGCAATGCTCGCTGGTGCGGGGCACAAGCCAGCCGCGTACTCCTTGCGGCAACGGTAGATCCGTTCACGTTTGCCCTTGCGAGGGCCACTAACCCTCGTCATGTGGTCGGCTTTCATTACGTGCTGGCAACCAGCGCACCGAATCAGCCCGGCAAGCAGCGCAGTTGAGTCGCGGCGCGGGCTCAACACTGCCCTCGCCCTGCTCGCTCGCTCAAACAACGCACGGTCAACAATCGCTTCGTGCGCCGTCGGGTTCTTGAAATCACCACACCGAGCCTCACCCGTATAGACGGGGTTGCTGATAAGCAAGCGCACGGCTCGCGTTTCCCAATACTGGTTGCCATACGCGCCACTGACTCCAGCGTCCCTGAGCATCGCGCCAATGTCTTTCCAGTGCACGCCGTCAGCTGCAAGTTCAAACGCTCGACGAACATGCCGAGCTGTCTTCGGGTCAACCTCAAGAATGCGCTCACTGTTCCGTTTGTACCCGACTGGCACGGCACTGCTGATGTGAATGCCACGCGCCACTGCTGCTTCTTGCGAGTTGCGCCACGTGTCTTTGATGCGGTCTAGTTCAAACTCCGCGAACACAAGCATCAACCGCTGCATCATTTTCCCGGCTGGGCCACGCGAGTCAAGTTGCTCACCGACACTGATGAACTCCGCCCCGGCAGCATCAAGGCGCTTCAAAAGTTCAAGTGCCCCAAGCAGTGAGCGGGCGAACCTGTCCATCTTCGCTACGACAATGCCGTCAGAAAGCCCGGACTCGCATCGACTCATTGCAAGATCAAGCGCAGGGCGCTTGACCTTTCCGCCACTCACGTCCAAGTCTTCGTGCCATGCGCCAATCGTTATGCCCACGGCGCTTGCATAGGCTTCGATAGCCTTGCGTTGCTGGTCGGGACTGATGAACGAATCCCCGCTTCTGCCCCTGGTCGACGAAACGCGGACGTAACCGTCAAAGGCCATCCGAAAGGCACTCTAACGTGTTGTCTCCATACGTGGGGGTGTGACTACATGGTGCTTGAAGGGCATAACGTTACATTGTGCGAGCTTGACCGAAAGGTTACGGAGCGATTGAGGCTGAGGTTGGCGCAGCTCGAAATGCTGCCCGGCGCGATCAGTGGCAAGGGACTTGAGCGCAGCAGCGCTGGCGTTGATCGAGGTTTGCCAGTCGATGACAAGGGCAGGGCGAAGGGTGACGTGAGCGTCATGGCATTTCGCCGCCGGATTGCTTGCGCGAAGAGTTTGCGGGCGCGCCTTGAGATCTTGAAAGAGCTTGAAGCTGCCATTCGGGACGTGAAGGTCAGTAAGCGCAAAGGTCGACCCGAGTATGACTTGAGTGTCGCTGAGGGCTGCCGAAACGCTGGCAGGCTCGCCACGACTCACGGCGTTAGGTACGCCTGCGAGTCCTTGCAGGTGCCGCGCTCAACGATGTACAGGTACAAGGCTGACTACGAGCGGGCGGCCCGCAGATGAAGGCGCTTGTTCTCATTGCTGCGCTTGTGTTCCCTGCACCAGCTGAAGCGCGCTCCACGCTTGGACTCAACAGCAAATACCACGTAACCGGGCACTACAGGGCGACGCTCACGGCGTATTCGACGGGCGGGTGCGACTCAAGCAGTGGAGGCCCGTTAACAAGTTTGGGCACACGAGTCAGGCCGGGCGTGTTGGCGATCTTGCCGGGAACGATTCCCCTGGGCACCCGAGTGTTCTTCAAACGCCCATTGCCGGGCAGAGCCAGCCGGTACTACCGCATTGAAGACCACATTGGTTGGACACCGTTCGGGACGTACAGCCTTGACGTTGCCATGACGTGCTCAACGCTCAGGTATTGGCGCAATCCCACGGTGGATTATTGGACGTTTCGTTGATTGAGGCCGGGTCAACGTGGGTCAGGCGCACCAACAGTCCACAGATGATTGAAGAGGTCATCACGGTTACTGAAGTTACGGCTGCACGCCTAGATCAAAGCATGGTGTTCGTTCAATACTCAATCGACGGGCACACTGCTGGCACGTTCACTGGCAAGGTCGCAGCGTGGCGCAGGTCGTTCCGTCCGAGCGACGGCTTATAAGTGTCTTACTCAGTCTAAGCTGGCGCGACTGCGCCACGAAAGGCTGAGTTGTTCGTTCAAGGGAACGGGGGCCAGTGTGCAAATCGCTGCGGCCCGCATGGAACGCTTGCGCCTTCAGCGCCAACAACCCACGATGTGTACTGGTTGGCCGAGCTGGTGCTGCTGTCCCAAGCACCCGAGTCTGTACGAACGTTTCGAAGAGGCACTCGTGAGCGACAATCTTGAAGCCGTTGGCCGGTTGCGCGAGGAGATCGAGGCGCAGCAGGCATCTCTTGCAAGGAGTTACTAAATGGCAAAGAAGCCAGCTCGCATTGAGCGCCCAGCGCGTGAACGATGGATCGTTGTCGATAAGGCCACTCGTTCGATACTTAAGTATCGCGCCGCGCTAGACAACTCGCCCGAGGGCTTTGACCCTGAGCTTGCAATGAACCTTGCTGCTCCTGTTGGTGGCCGTGACGAATGGGTAGCGATGCCGCTCGCGGACTATGAGCGCTTACCTGAAGTGTCTTGAACACATGACGGCTGGCAGTCTCCCGGCAATCATCCCAATCAAGACTGAGCACGGGCCAAGTATCTTCGCTGTCGCTTCATCACTTGACAAAGCACCTCGCACAAGGGCCGCCGCGTACAGCCCGAATCAAGCAGCTCGCCTCGCTGCCGCGTTTGTCGTAATCCACGAGGCGCGCAAACTTGCTCGCCAGAGCGGGCACACGCTGACCACCTGACATTCCTCGCCCCTCCTGGTCGAGCTGCGCGAGGAAACGCGGCCAGCGTGGTTCTCCCCTGTCCCACGCTGGCCGCACATTTCAATCTTTGGAGGTTTCGAATGCTTGCCGAGCGCTATGACATTCAGACGTATGCACAAGGCTCGTTGAACCTCGGGCTGACCGTGTACAGCGATGACGCTGGCACGACGCTGCAGAACCTCACAAGCTATTCAGCCTCGTTCCGCATCATGCCAGCACCAGCTTCAACGCCCATCGTGACGCTCACGTCGGGGAGCGGCATCACGCTCGGCGGATCGGCTGGCACGATTCAAGTGCAACGCACACCCGCTCAGATCCAAGCATTGGGAATTGACACGGGCGCGTATGACTTGACGATCACTGACTCAGTTGGCACAGCAACCGTGTTGCTGCAGGGGTCGTTCACAGTGGTGAATACCTGATGCTGATTAAGGTCACGGGCGGTCGAGTCACGGTCAATGATCCTTCGCCTCGCGTTATTAAGCTCGCTTCAACGGGCCCGGCTGGGCCTGCCGGCACAGTCATCGCCGGGTTTGGCGCGTGGACGGCCACATCGTTTCCGTTGTATTCGTGCGTGAGTTACCAGGGCAGCAGTTACATCAGCAACGCTGCAACCTTGTCGTCTGATGTTCCCGGTGTTAGCTCGAAATGGGTGTTGCTCGCTTCGAAAGGCTCAACTGGCTCAACGGGTGCGACTGGCGCGAAGGGTGACACTGGTGCCACGGGAGCGGATTCGACCGTTGCTGGGCCGCAGGGCGCTGGCTTTGAAGGCATTACGTCCACTAGCACGAATACTCAAAGCGGCAGTGGCACTAAGACGTTTGCGTTGACAACCCCATTGGGTTACCACGCTCTCGCAGTCGGGCAGCAAGTGCGGGTAGCAGTGACCGCGACTCCGACTACGTACATGGACGCGATCATTACAGCGGTCAGCAGTTCCTCAATGACTGTGAGCGTGACGTATGGCGTTGGTTCGGGGACTTTCTCAGCTTGGACTGTGAGCGTGACCGGAACTCGCGGCGCCACTGGTGCGACTGGAGCAACGGGCGCCACTGGTGCGACTGGCTCAATCAGCACAACTGGCGTCACGGACAACACGAGCACAACGCCTTACAACAGTGTGCAAGTCAATCAGTACGGCCAAGTCGTCACAGGCAGCACTGGACTTCGCACGAACTACACGAGCGTCACCACGACCTCAACGACTCTCACATCAGCCACGACGCTCGTGCGCGTAACTGACGGCACGCCAGCTGTCACGACACTCATCGTTCCGACTCCAACCACGGCACTAACTGGAACAATCTTTTACGTTCGCAACGACCGCAAAGTCACGCCAACTGGCTTGGGAATCTCAACGGCTGGTGGCACGGTTGTCGTGTCAAGCGCTGGCCTTGCGTCGAGCACCACAATCATGCTTGTTTGCACTGGCTCGGCATGGGTCAACTTCGGTATTTCACAGACCAAGTGAGGAACTAAATGGCGTATAACGGCCCAGCAGCAGGCGTAATCAACATCATTCCCCGCACAAGCTCTGGCTCCGGCGTTTACGTCCCCGTCACACCGTCAGCAGACATTGGCGGCGATGGAGACTTCGCGTTTGACCAAAACACCAACACGCTTTATGGCCCGAAGGATTCAACGCAAACGAACCCGTGGCCCGTGTCGGGGTTGAGCATCGGTAACGGTCGTTACACGTGGCGGGCAGCTTGGTCGAGCAGCAACAGTTACAACGCTGGTGACATCGTTCATTACAACGCCGAGCAATTCGTTTGCATCAAGACGCTTGACTATGGCTCACCCGTCGCGTGGACTGCTCAGGCGTACACGGCTGGATCGTATGTGACTTACAGCAGCGTGCTTTATGTCGCAGTGGTTGATGCTGTGAGTGGTGATGTTCCTGGCACTGCTACGTCCGTTTGGAAAGAAGCAACCCCGGACATTGACTCTGCCAATTACGCTTTTGCCGCGCAAGGCAATTTCTTGCGGCTCTCCGCAAGCATTCAAGCTGAAACAACCTTGAGCAGTAGTTCAGGAACGATGCGCTTGGCGGTTGCTAAGAACTCTTTGCTTTACGGCGCGTACCCGATTGCCCCGCAAGGCATTCAGACGGGCAAAACGTTCCCGAACTACATCGTGGATTCGCAGGCAGTTGATTCCAGTTCAAGTCTGGAATTGAGCACTAATAGTTTCACGACTCCTGCTTGGAACTCGGGCGGTGGTGGTGCAACCGTTGAAGTGAAGGCGAGCGGTGTCACGACCGCAAAGATCGCTGACCGTAACGTCACGAACATCAAACTCGCCAACACTTCGGGCAGTGAAGCCGTAAGCACTGGCGTAATTCGTGACTCAGCAGTCACTACCGCGAAGCTCGCTGACAGTTCAGTGACGAGCGCAAAGATTGTAGATGGTGCAGTCGGCACGGCTGAGATTGCATCTGGCGCGATCACTCAACCATTGCTTGCTGCAAGCGCCGTCGGTGAGTTGAACATCAGTCCCTACTTGACCACGGCAACAGCCAGTCCAAGCGCTTACTTCCCAAGCTCACGCCTTGTGAGCTCAAGCACAACATCGTCCGGCACTGCGATCAGCACCACAAACCCAGCTCTTGACGCGGCCTCAGCAATAATTGAGCGCAGCAATGGCATGTGGCTTTACCCGTGGAACCTCGGTACCTCAGGCGCGGCCACGTCCGCACAAGCAAGGTTCACAAGGTTCAGGGCAAACAGGCCACTGACCATCAAATCAATGGCAATCGTTATCGCTGTTGCCTCAACGAACGCTGAGACACTTCAGTTCGGCTTGTATGACTCTGCTGGCAACCGTCTTGTATCAACGGGCAACGCAACGCTTTACACAACGGCGGGCGGCTCAACGACAACGAATACAACCACGGCGGGCGTGAAGTACGCAGTCCTCAACGGTTCGACTGGCTACACGCTTACGGCAGGCAGTGAATACTACGCAGCCTTCTCATACACGTACACGTCAGGTACGGGCATCGCGTTCACGCAAGCAGCAAGCGTCGGTAATCCCAACGTGTTTCAACTCTTCGGCACCACGGTTGGAACCTTCGACGCGGCAGTGCAATTGACGTCAACCCTGCCATCCACAATGGCAAGCGCGACAGTTTCGACGATTCAACCAACGTTCGCACTGCTGACAACGTAATGCTCACGTCGTGCTTGTCGTGCGGTCGGTTGATTCAACTCGGGTCGAGCAGCAGATGCACGGACTGCAAACCCAAACGAGTCAGAAGGTTCGGGCAAGCCAAGCCTTACCAAACTAAGGAGTGGCAAGCCGCTCGACGTAAAGCACTAAGCCAAGCAGGACACACGTGTTGCATGTGCGGCACACAACTGCAGCTACAAGTGCACACAGGTTGCCACTGAGTGAGGGCGGGTCGCACGATCAAAGCAACCTCGCGGTCGTGTGTCGCAGCTGCCATCCAGTCCTAGAAGCAAGGGATCGCAAGGCAAGGGGTGGGAGCATGGCCGCCTAGAGACCACCGAGTTTTTTTTTGAAGAATCTTCCCGAATCCTGCGCCAGGAGGTCAAAAAGTGCGGACGGAACTGGGAATCGAGTTCTCGCGTCTTTGGGGGTTCGGGTTGTGTCTTTGGTTGTTGTTGGTTGTTAGGGGCTTACAGGGGGCCATTTAACGGGGGTTGAAACACCTCGGATGGGAGCGAATTATGAAGGGTGCAAAGCCTAAGCCGAACGAGTTGAAGCAGCGTTCGGGTAGTCGTCATGCGAGTGCGACGATTTTGATTGGTGGCAGGGGTGTTCCGGTTATGCCAGGGGACTTGCCGGATCGCGCTAAGACCGTTTGGAAGCAGCTTGTGGCTGACATGAGCGCTTCGGGCGTGCTTGATAAGGCGGATTGGCCTTTGGTTGAGGTTGCCGCTATGACGATTTGCCGGATGCGTGAAGCCAGGGCGATTATTAAGCGCGAGGGCTTGTTCGTTGATGGGCAGCGCGGCCCGACGAAGCACCCGGCTTACATGATTGAGCGTGAGTGCATGGCTGAGGTCAGGCAGCTGTTGGATCATCTTGGCATTGGGCCCGTTGGTCGGTCGAGGCTTGGATTAGCCGGCGGCCCGAAGAAGGACATGGCCTCAGAAATGGCAGATCAGATTGGTGCTCGTGGGCTTAGTGTCGTGAAGGGCGGGCGGGCGTAAGTGTGGCGGGCAAGGCCGCTGGTGGAGCTCGCCGCAGTAAGCCTGTTGTTAAGGCTGGAGCGGCCAGTGAAGACTTTGTTAGCGATGGCCCACGAGTTGCAGCGTGGCTTAGGGCGTATGTAAGGCACACGAAGGGCGTTCACGCTGGCCTGCCGTTAGAGCTGGAGGCGTGGCAAACGGATTTCGTAAACGAGCTGTATCGCCTTGACGAGAACGGTAAGCGCGTTTACACGAACTGCATGTTGTTGTTGCCCAGGAAGAATGGCAAGAGCACGTTGGCTGCAGGGTTGGCCTTGTACCAACTGTGCGCTGATGGCGAGAGCAGCCCAGAGGTTTACCTTTCAGCGAACTCGCGTGAGCAAGCGGGCGCCGTGTTCAGGCAGATGCGCGACTGTGTGTTGACCAGTCCGATGCTTGGCGATTGGGTTACGCCGATGCGTTCTCATCTTGAGTGCCCTTCGAACATGGGCATTGCAAGGGTTACTTCAGCTGATGGTTCTAAGTCAGTTCACGGCACGAACCCCAGCTTCGCGTGCCAAGACGAGCTTTGGGCTGCGAAGAGCATGGACTTGTTGGAGGCGCTGGTGTCGGGTGCGGGCGCTCGATCAGAACCGTTGACCGTCATTATCAGCACGGTTGGGCATGACCGCTCAAGCCCATTAGGGGAGATGCACAAGAAGTTGTACCAGTTGCCCGAAGAGATGCGCGAAGTGCGCAACGACGGGTTCTTGACGATTGGCCGGGATTTGAAAGCCGGGTTCCTGTATTGGTGTTACGGCCCGCCGCTCGACCCGGCTGATTGGCGTTACACAGTTGATCTCGACGACCCGACGGTGTGGCGCAAGGCAAATCCAGCGTCGTGGATTACTGACGAGTTTTTGGCGAAGCAGCACGCTTCACCGTCGATGCGCTCATCCGAGTTTCAACGCTTCATGGTGAACGCTTGGGCTGAGGCTGAGGATTATTGGTTGCCACAGGGCGCGTGGTCAAATGGTCGTGATGGGTTCGTGCCGATTGAGGACGGAGCCACTGTCACGTTGGGCGTTGACTTGGGGCTCAGGCGCGACCGCTCGAGCGTCGTGCTTGTTCGCAGGCGTGAGGTTGAGGGCGAGATGCACTTTGATGTCATGGCCCGCGTGTGGGAGCCACCTGCGGCTGAGGGCGTGAACTTCGATGTCAACGAACTGAGGGAATACATTAAGGATTGCTGCCGGCGCTTTGACGTTGAACGAGTCGGCTTCGATCCGTGGCGCTTGAGTGAAACATCGGATGCGTTGCTTGATGAGGGCATTCCAATGACTTCGTTCAGCATGGGTTGGGAACGTTCTGCGCCGGCGTCTGAAGCGCTTTATGACGCGATTGTGTCGGGCAGGATGCACCACGACGGTGACCCCGTGCTTGCAGCGCACGTCGCAGCTGGTGCAACGACCACTTCGGAGCGTGGTTGGCGCATAACTAAGCGCAAGGCCACTGAACCCGTCGATGGACTTATTGCCTTGATGATCGCGCACAGCGAGTGCATGGCCGCCATCGGCCAGGGCGCGAACAGCATTTACGAGCAGCGCGATCTAATCACGCTCTAACGAAGGGAACCCATTGGGATTGTTTGACCGTTGGACAGCGCGCAGCGCAGTCCCTGTCGAGTTCGTCAGCGACGACACCTTGATTTTGGGCTCAACGTATTCGGGTGAGAACGTTTCGCCAAAAACGAGTGTGCAGCTTGTGCCCGTTTGGGCTGCAGTGCAGCTCGTAGCTGGTGCTGTTGGTTCGTTGCCTTTGAAGGTTTATCGGACGGATAGTGACGGTTCAAGGGTTGAAACACCGTCGCATCGAGCAGCGAAGTTGCTGGCGTTCCCGAATCAGTACATGGCCGGTGACGAAATGGTTGAGCAGATCGTGTTGTCACTGTTGCTTTGGGGCAACGCTTTTGTTTTGAAGATCAAGTCAAGCAACGGTGTTGTTGAGCTTTGGCCTCTTGATCCGAGTCGAGTGAAGGTCACGCGATCCAGTGAGGGTTATCCCTTGTACGTCGTTGATGGCAAGAAAGGCCCTTACACGCAGTCAACGATCTTGCACATTCGCGGCTTGAGCTTTGATGGTCTTGTTGGCTTAAGCCCAATTCAAATGGCACGTCAGGGTTTGGGTACTTACGCTGCCGCAGCTAAGTACCAGGGGCGATTTTGGAAAAACAACGCGACGCCTGGCGGAGTGTTGACGCACCCGTCACGGCTTAGCCCTGATGCCGCTGAGCGCCTTCGGGCGCAGTGGAATGCGGCGCATCGCGGCGACCAAGCCAACTCAACTGCGATTCTTGAAGAGGGCATGAGTTACCAACCGTTGAGTTTGCCGTTGAGTGATTCGAAGCTGCTTGAGGCAATGGATGCGAGTGTCGTCGATGTGGCTCGGTTGTTTCAGGTGCCGAGCGCAATGCTGCAGACAAGTGTGGCGGGGCAGTCAATGCAGTACAGCAGCACTGAAATGGAGTACCAGCATTTCTTGCGCTTTACGTTGCGGCGTTGGTTGTCGCGCATTGAGAAGAGCCTTATGCGTGACGCTGACATTTTCCTGAACTCCGGGTTGGGGTCAAAGTTCACGGCATCGTTTGATGCAACTGACTTGACTCGCGGTGACACCAAGACGATTGCGGACATCAACATTGCCTTGTTTAAGGAAGGCATTGTGACCCGCGATGAAGTGCGGGCCGAGCTTGGTCGCGCACCGATTGACGTTTTAGTTGACACGCCAGTTGGCGAGGTCGTGAGCCCGGTTGGAGATGCGCCTAGTGCGTGACATGGAGGAAACCATGAAGGTTGAGCAGAGAGTCATTTCAGCTAGTGATCTTCGGGAAGACCCGGATCTTTTGGCCGAGTTGCGCGACGGAGCTGACGTAATTGAGCGTCGTATTGCACCGGCTACAACTGAGCTTCGTGCTGCAGGTGACGGTTCGTGGACGCTCACGGGTCTTGCGGCTGTTTACGAGAACGAAAGCCAAGACCTCGGGAACTTTCGGGAGATCATTAAGCGTGGCGCGTTTAGGCGCGTGTTGAAGCAGGACGGCCTCGACGTGCGGTGTTTGTTTAACCACGATCAGAACCTCGTGTTGGGGCGTACTCCCGCGACGCTTGTGTTGCGTGAAGATCCACGCGGCCTTGTTTACGAGGTCAACGTTGCACCAACGACTGTCGGTAATGATTTGCGCGTTCTGCTTGAGCGCGGTGACGTTACTCAGTCATCGTTTGCTTTCAAGGTCGGAGCGCAGGAATGGTCAGAGGCCGAGGATGGCACTTTGATTCGCACGATCACGGATTTCGCTGACCTTCTTGATGTCAGTCCAGTTACCTTCCCGGCATACCGGGAAACGAGCGCTGAGAGCGTTCCAAACCAAGTTTCAAGCAACGAACCTGTTGCTTCACGAGATTCGTCAACACGTGAATTGGAGCAAGGGGGCGAGGGCACCGTCGAGCAGCCCGCACCCCAGGCCGATTCGCAGCCTCGGCGGGCTGACGAAACAGGCGCGCACCGTCACAGGTCGCGTCGTCTTCGACTGCGCGAAAAGCGCGCAGCGTAAACCAAACAAAGGAGAGATCGTGTCGATTGACAAGATCACAAACCTGCGTGGCAAGGCTGCACATCAGCTCGCCGAGCTTCGCCGGGTCATTGAAGAAAACGAAGTGCTCACCGCTGAACAGGCGCAAGAGTTCGATCGTCGTGAAGCAGAGCTTGACGCCACGAACGAAACCATTGTTCGCCTTGAGAAGATTGAGGGCATTGCTCCCGCGCCACAGTTCGCTGAGGCTCGCAGCATCGCTCTTGGTGACGGCGAGGACGTAAGCATTGACGAGGGCGTTGAGGTCGTTGAAAAGCGCGACACGATGCAGGCGTTTGGTGATTGGATGCGTTCGCGTGGCACTGATGTTGAAGCTCGCTCAACGATGGTCACTGCTACGTCGGGCCGTGGTTCGCAGTGGGTTCCGCAGGAGTGGAGCAATCAGCTCATTCAGTCGCTTGTCCTTCAGACAGCGCTGTTTGATGTCGCTCAGGTATTGGACACTCAGGACGGCACTACCCTGAACCTCCCAGCGTCAACTGCTGATGAGGCAACTGCACTGGTAGCCCAGGAAGGTTCGTACACGACTCCGAACCCGACCACGGCATCAGTGACGTTGAGCGCGTACAAGTACGGGCACATCGTGAAGGTGTCGGAGGAACTGTTGGCCGACTCGATCATTGACCTGCCGACTTACGTGCGCAATCAGGTAAGCCGTTACATGGGCAACCAGATTGGTGCCTTCCTCGCAACCGGCACGGGCAGCTCGCAGCCGACTGGTATCGCCAATGCAACAACTGGCGTTACTGCAGCAAGCACAACCGCAGTAACAGCTGACGAGCTCCTTGACCTGCAGCACTCGGTCGCGGCTCCGTACCGTCCGAACGCTGCGTTCTTCGTGAACGACACGTTCCTGCGTAACGTCAGGAAGCTCAAGGGCTCAGGCTCAGGCGATTACCTCCTGCAGCCAGGTCTGTCGGCTGGTGCACCAGCAACCCTGCTTGGTTCACCCGTGTACATCGAGCAGCTTGCGGCTCCGGCTGCCAGCGCTGTTCCAGCCGTTTACGGCGACCCGAACGGGTTTGTTGTTCGTCGCACTCCCGTTGAGATCAAGGTTCTCAACGAGACTTACGGTGAAACCGGGCACGTTGGTTTCCGCGTAAGCATGCGTATTGACTCCAAGATCGCTGACTCAGCGTCTCTTAGGAAGCTCGTACAGGCAGCGTCGTAGCCAAGCAAACCCCGCTCACCCCACTGTTGGGGTGGGCGGGTGTTGTTTTCAATCTTCAATAAGAAAGACAGGTGATTGCCGTGGCAAAAGTCAAGGTCAAGCTCCTTACAAGCCGTGTAGACGGCCACGAGTCGTGGGTTGTTGGTGACGAACTTGAGGTTTCTGCAGATGAAGCGAAGCGCATGTTTGACGCTGATCTCGCGGTTCCGGTAGCCGCTAAGAAGGCAACTCGTACAGCGAAGGCGTCAAGCACTGACGTAGAGAGCCGTTAGTCGTGCAGCGCGTTGTCAAGGGTATTCCGCAACAGCTCGTGTTGAGCACGAGCCTAAAGGCTTCAGCTGGCACTGTGACGATTACCCGTGACCGCGACTCCGCAACGATTGTTTCTGCTGCAGCAGTGACTGTTGCAGCTAAGAGCGTGTCGTATACGCTTGCTGGGCAGACTTCTGAAGCGAACTTGACTGCAACGTGGACTTTGACCACAGCGTCGGGCACCGTCACGGTTAGCGAACCAGTTGAGGTCACGTCGTGCGAAGCAGTGAGCGTCGATGAGATGCGCACTCGCAGGCCGCTCGATGACGTAAACCGCTACCCCGACTCGACGCTCATCAAAGCGCGTGAGGCACTTGTCTCGGAGATGAGTGACCGTGCCGGCGTTAAGTTCACGGGTGGGGAGTTCACCGTCACGCTCGACGGCACTGGTGGGACTGAGTTGTTCTTGCCAATCGGTAAACCACGCTCGATCACAAAGGTCGTCGTGAATGGCACAACGCTTTCAGCTGGTGAGCTCGCAACAATTCTCGTGGACTCAAGGGCGGGCGTGTTGTACTACCCGACTGGCTGGTACTCGGGGCGCTTAAACGTTGTTGTGACTGGCGTCAGTGGCTTTGCTCAACCGCCAGGGGGCTTGGCGCCAGCTGTTGCTAAGGGCGTGAGGTACATGGTCGTTGATTCACCAACGCAAGACAGGGCGATCAGTGTGAGCAGTGAGGACGGGTCGACTAGCAACCTCATGGTTGCCGGACTCAGGGGCGCGATCTTCGCCATTCCAGAGTTGAACATGCTCGTTGAAACGAACCGCACAACGTTTGGTGTGGCATGACCTCGGCGTTAACGATCAGCAAAGCCCTTGTGCAACTGATCGCCACAGCTCCAGCGTTTCAGTCAAGGCAAGTAACGATTGCTCACCCTGCAGCACTTGCTGAACAAGAGTTTGTCTTCATTAACGGTGTCAGGGGCACAGAGCAAGCACGGTCACTTGGCAAGGCGTTCAAGCGTGAAGAGCTCACCGTTGAACTCGGTCTTGTCGTCGAGGTCAATGCTGACGACCCCAGTGACGCGCTCGACAGGGCTTACCGCATGTTCACGGAGCTTGAAGACGTAATCGCGGGCTCGCCAACATTGGGTGTGGCTGGCGTGTTGTTTGCCCAGGTGGGTTCGTGGGATCAAAGAATGTTCGCTGCCGATGGCAAGCGAGTAGTGGAAATGACCGTTGACGTGCTTGTCACGTCCAACAAGGAGGCGTGAATGAAGTTCAAATTTGTTGGCGTTGACGAGGGCATCCTTCCCGGTGTCGGGCTCGTTAAACCAGATGACGTTGTTGAAATGCCAGCTGAGTTGGTGGCTGGTTGTGACACCTCAAGTTGGGTTCAAGAGCCTGACGAAACCGAATCGCCTGCGGGCAAGGAGAACAAGCAATGACAACTGCTGCTGGCGACCTTCAGGTTGCGTTTGGAGAAGAGTCAACGTGGGGCACTGCCGTGTCACCAACAAAGGTTGTTGAGTGCACTGACGAGTCAGTGAAGCTCACGATTGACCGCATTGAGAGCAAGGGGTTGGCTGCTGGTCGAGTGCTCGCTTCGAAGGCTAATTGGGCTTCGGGCAAGATTGACGTGAACGGCGACATTAGCTTCGAGGTTGGTTCGCGCGGCTTTGGTTTGTTGTTCAAGCACATGATTGGTTGCGCAACCCCGACTCCGACGACGGTTGCTTCAACGGCGCGGAACTGGAAGTTCGCGTTGAGTGCAACGGACACAATGGACGACAAGAGCCTGACGACTGAGATTACGCGCACTGACGTAGCCGGCCAAAAGGTCAAGTTCACTTATGCCGGCACGAAGATTGAGAATTGGGAGCTGTCTTGCCAGGCGGGTGAGTTCCTTATGGGCAAGATCAGCATTAACGCGAAGAACGAAGTTTCAGCTGTTGGCGCTGGTACGACGTTGACGTACCCGACTGGAACGCCTTTGACGTTCGTTGGCGCAGCGATCAGCGTTGCTGGAACTTCAATTCCCGTGAAGCAGTTTGACATCAAGGCTGACAACGCTCTGAAGACTGATCGTTATTACCTTGCGAGCTCGGGCACGAAATCAGTGCCAGTGCAGAACGGGTTGCGGTCAATCACGGGTTCGTTGTCGTGTGACTGGTCTGGGCAAACTGCTTACGACCGTTTCGTCAATGGCACGCTTGCATCTTTGAGCGCGAAGTTCGAAACGATTGACAACATTGCGACTGGCACTAAGGGCTACGTGCTTATCACTTGCCCGGACGTTCGTTTCGATGGCACAACTCCAACGGGTGGCGGTTCAATCGTTGACCAGAACCTTGACTTCGTGGTCGTAGACGACGAGACAAGCGCAACAGCCGCGCTCACCATCGAGTATCAGACCCTCGACACTGCAATTGCGTAATGCCTTCCGGTGACCTCATTAGTTGTGAGGTTGACTTGAAGGACTGTTTGGGCACGTTGAGGCGTTTCGACAAGGACGCTGAGAAAGTGCTGCGAAAGCAGTTGACCACGTTGGGCACTGACGCTAAGCGAATGCTCGTGGCTAAAAGCCCGCAGAAGACGGGGCGCATGGCTGGGCATTGGGGCAAGAAAACAACGATCAGCCAGAAGCGCATTATGGTCGCTGCAACGTTGAACGACTGGCCTCGCTGGGACGAGAACACGGGTCGCAGGTTGGCTCGTTACCCGTTCATGCTGGAGCATGGTCGCAAGGCTGGCGTGTCTAAAACTGGGCGCGTGATTACACCAATGGCGCCGCGTCCAATGATCGCTCCGACACGAGTGGTCATTAGCGCCAGGGCAAAAGTTGAGGCTGAGCGCATTAAGCGCGAGGCAATAAATGCCTTCGGGCGCTAATCAGGGGGACTAGATGGACAACGTTACTCGCATCAAGATCGACGGAGTTGAGTACGAGATTGACGGCAACGACTTGACGTGGGGTGAAGTCGAGTTGCTGGAGCGCGAAACCGGCAAGCCGATTGGTCAGTTGGACTTCGAAAGCGCCACAACAATGCTTGTCCTCGCGTGGCTTGCGAAGAGGCGTAAAGAGCCCTTGTGTTCCCTTGACGACCTCAGAGCGCTTCCTATGAGCGCGATAGAGGCCGTTGAAGACGGAAACCCTACGCAGGCCGTCGAGGACGGCGAGGCTGGCACGGTCGATGGGACTGGCATCCAGTCTTAGGTGATCGGTTTGGAGTTCGGCCCTGGGAAATGCACCTGCTGAGTGTGCAGGAGTGGAACAAGATTATGAAGTACCTCGATGAAGAAGCGCGAGAGAACCGGAGAAACTGATGGCTAAGAACCAGGTTGTAATCGAGGTCATTGGTGAGAACACTCAGCTCAGGAAGTCATTGGGTGATTCCGAAAAGCGCGTTCGCCAGTTGGAGAAACAGATTGGTAGGGCTGGCAAGGGTGGCGCCGCGTCAATGGGCGGGCTCACAAAGTCGATGGGTGTGACTGCAGCTGCGACAATTGGTGCAAGCAAAGCGTTTGGGTTCTTTGAGAAGGCCGTTGATCGCACGGAGTCTTTGACGAAAGCCACGCTCAAGTTGTCAAAGCAGACGGGAATGGACAACGTTGCGGCTGCGCAGTTCGTGCAGCTCGCTGATGCTCGCGGAATCAGCAGCGAGAAACTTGGCACTAGCTTTGGCGCGTTGTCAAAGAACATGTATGCAGCAACGCATGGAGGCAAGAAACAGGCTGAGGTCTTTGCGCAGCTTGGCGTCAGTCAAAAGGCATTGCAGTCTGGTGATTTGAACACGGTGCTGATGCAAGTCAGCGACGGTTTGAAGAATCAGGGCAGCAACGCTGACCGCCTCGCGCTTTCTCAGAAGCTGCTTGGTCGAGGCGGTAAGGATTTGATGGGCGTGTTCGCTGGGGGCAGCAAAGCTCTGCAGGAGCAGCTTGGGATGTACAAGCAAAACGCTGACGCGATTGCCGGTGACGCTAAGTCAACAATGGAGATGGCTGCGAATAAGCGCAAGCTCACGGCAGCGCTCGACAGCATCAAGATCACGCTTGGCACTGCCGTTATCCCTTACATGAACATGGCTTCTGCCGTGCTTGTGAAGTTCTCAAATACGTCACCGGGCGTAAAGAAAGTCGTTGTGGCACTTGCTGGCATGGCCGGTGTTGCTGTTGCGGTAAGCAAGGTCACAAAGGCGTTTCAAGCGTTGCGCCTGGCAATGGCCGCAAACCCAATTCTGTTGGCTGCAATGGTCATCATTGGCGTCACAATCCTGATCGTCACGCACTGGAAGCAAGTGAAGGCGTTTCTGTTGAAGGCGTGGGACGCAATCAAGAAAAAGTTTCACGAGGTCGCCGATTTCATTGCGTCCGCTGCGCGCCGTGGCTTCCTCGGGCCCGTCGGTTGGATCATTGCAAACTGGGGCAAGGTCGTTAAGTTCTTCTCCGGGCTGCCGGGCAGGTTGGGCGGTTACGCCAAATCAGCTGGCAGCGCAATCTGGAACGGCTTAAAATCCGGGGCGTCAAGTGTCCTCGGGTTCGTGAAAGGAATCTTCAACAGTGTCATTGGCGTAATTGAGTCGGGTATCAACAACGTCATTGGTGGAATGAACAAGGGCATCAAGCTCTTCAACAAACTGCCCGGCCCTGACATTGGACTTGTTGGCAAAGTGTCAATGCCTCGACTGGCTGATGGTGGCATTGTGACGCGCCCAACCGTCGCGTTGATCGGTGAGGCTGGCCCCGAAGCTGTTGTGCCTTTGAAGCGCGCTCGGTCAGCGGGGTATGGGATGGGTGGAAGTACCAACAGTTTCGTTATTAACAATTACGGCAACGCTCTTGATGAGGGTGCACTTGCCGCGAAGATTGGTTGGCAACTTGCAGCAAGGGGAGTCGCATGATTACAAGTGTGACGTTGACTCCACCAATGGCCAGCGCTTCAGCCGTGACTCTTCATGGCAACAGCCAAACGAACCGAAACCTTGCGCGCATTCAAGGTCTTGTCGGGCCGCCAGGCCCGCGTGACGTGACTCGCGCACGTTCTCAAACTGATGGTGTCATTGACGACACGAAATTCTTGTCGGAGCGCATTATCACTCTTGAAGGAGAGGTGTGGAACACGACTGCAGGGGTTGCGCTTAGTGACCTCAGCACGATCAGCGAAGCGTTCACGTCAAGTCTATTGAGTCCAGCCAAGCTCACGGTGACGTATGAGAATGGAACGACACGTTTCGCAATGGTCAAGCTGTCGGGTGCAGTTGATGTCAGTGTTGAGGGCTCTAGTCGAGTGGTGCAGTACCAGGTGCAGTTGAGGGCAGCTGACCCGCGTTGGTATTCAACAACGTTGAACACTGTCACTTTGACTCGTTCCACGTCGGGCACAACTTGGGCTGCATCAACTTCGTCTGGAACGACGAACGCTGGCACAGCACCTTCACCATTGACTGTTGCTATCACGGCTGGGTCGAGCGCTTCACTAACGGTTGGTGAGGTTTACGTGACCGTGCCAACCGCGTACTCTTCGATTGTGCCCGATTCGTATTCGGGCAGCGGGTCGGCACGTTTCAGCATCGTTGGAACTGGCACAGGGTTCACTGTTGGCTCAAGCTCGACACGAACGTTTTATTCAGCGACTCGTACAGCGTCAAGCCTTAGCGACGTTGACTCAGTGACTGAGTGGCCCATGATCTATCCGGGGTCGACCACAATGGGTATTACTTCGTCTTCGTCCAACGTCAACGGGTCGTCGTGCGTGTTCACGTGGTACGACGCATACATGTAAATGAGCACTTGGACTGCGACCATTGAGGACGTCGCCAAAGACGTCTTGGCTTATTGCACGACGCTTGGCGCGTCAACATTGACGTTGCCATTGAACGCACCAAGTGAGTTCGCAACTTCGTTTCACACGTCTGGCCTTGACGCGAGCGCGATCTTCTCTCAGCTGTCAACTGGTGCAGTGTTCATCAGGCTTCGTGAGGATGGCGTCACACGCTTCTGGGGTCAGATGAGTGACCTGCAGGTGCAAGTCGATGATGACTCAAGTGTTACCGCAACGTTTCAAGACGTGACGGGCCCACTCGTTGGCGTGCAGACTCGCCGACCCGTTTCGTTCGGGTCAGTTGTTGGTGGTTTGCCAGTGGCTTACAACACGAATCAAACCGCGATCGTTGACGGGTTGTTTGCGATTCGCACAGGGTCAGTGAGTGGCAGTCATCATTATGGGCCACTGGTTCAGCCAGTGCGGTCGGGCACCGTTTCAGCGACTCGGAAACTGACACCGGACACTTCGACTGTTCTTGAGGTTCTTCAAGGCATGAGCGAACTTGCGAACGGAACAGAGTGGTACGCCAGTCCTGTCGGTGCAGATGACAACACGGTTTACGTTGCAGCTCAAATGGGGTCGGACAAGACCTCGAGCGTGAAGTTTCAGAACCGAGCGAACTCGCTCACGAACGTGCAGTCCTTCACGTCGCAGTACCTGCCACCCAGGAACATTGTGTGGGTTAGGGATGACCAAAACCGCATTAGGCGAGTTGGGTACAACGCCGCGTCAGTTGATGCGTTTGGGGAGTACAGCACCATTGCGCAGAAGGTCAACAGGTGGAGTGAAACCGATCAGGACGTTGCTGACGCTCGGTTGCGCACAAGTTGGCGTCAAATCCTTGACGTTCGGCTTGAGCCAACAATGTGCCCGAGGCCGTGGACTGCCTTCTATTTGGGTGACACGGTGAAACTTGACTTGGGACGCGACGGTTGGTCGTACTCGGGTTCGCAGCGAGTGAACACGATCACGTTCACGTTCGATGAACAAATGATCGAGCAGTCTATTGGCACTGAATTCGAGGTGATCTGATGGCTCGGTACGAACGTCGTCAGAAACTTCATACGGTCATTGAGCGATCGGCTTCTCAACTGCAGAGCACTGAGGCCGCGTTTGGGTACATGGCTACGCGCCGCTGGGTAGTGGCTTCAACTACCGCCAACACTTCATCGCCGAGCGTGACGGTCGTTAGCGAGAACGTCAGCTGCACTCAGGACAGTGTGCTTGAGGTTTACGCAAATGGCCTGGGCACCACAAATGGAGCAGGGAAGTACGGCGCGCTTGTGGTCTACATTGACGGCAGCAAGATGTATGCCGATTCGCTTGTTCAATGGGGATCAAGCAGCGCCGCTGTGACTTCTGAGCGACGGTTCAGTTTCCCAAGCTCGAAACTTGGGGCAACTGACCGGCTTGGCGGGTTCGTAGTTGTCATGGATTCATCAACAAGTTTCCTTGACGCTGGCACGCGCCTCATCGAAATCAAAGTGGAAACCATTGGTGCAAGTGCTTCGTGCACTGTCACTGACCTAGACATTGCTTACAGGATTTCGTAATGACATCAGACGACGACAAGGCGTGGCTCATGCGTGAGTTGGACAAACTCAACGACAGCGTGCAAAGCGTTGACGAGAAGGTCGATGATGTGCGCGAGCGCGTCACAAGGCTTGAAGCATCGTCGAGGGCAACAGCTGGGTTTCTTGCGTTTCTTGTGGCTGCAGTGCCCGTTGGTTTCTTGATCTTTGACCGCGTCACTCACTAGACCCCAGGGGGTTCACATGCAGGTACTGAAACAAGGCTCTCAGGGCCGTGATGTTGTGCGCCTGAAGAAGCGTTTGTTTGCGCATAAGCGTTGGAGTCGAGCGCTTGGTTTCACGAGTGGATTCGGGCCGATAACGGCGCGTCAGGTAAAGCGCTTTCAAGCCGACTGTGGATTGACGGTTGATGGTGAGGTTGGCCCGGCAACATGGACAGCACTTAACGGTGCGCCCGTCAATGGCAAGGGCGAACGAGCCCGCGCAGTCGCCTGGGCAAAGTCGCAGATTGGCGTCACTGAAAAGCCAGCGGGCTCTAATTGGGGGCGCCCGGTTCAAAACTGGATCATTGAAGGCGGCCTTGACTTCCCCGCACCGTGGTGCCAATTCTTCTGCAATCAGCTTGCCAAAACTGGGACTAAAGGGAAACTGAACCCAGCGTGGTTCGGTGGACTGACAACCGCTGTTGTCAATCAGGCACGGCGTGGTGAGCATGGTTTGAAACCGACAACGCTTGATCGAGTGCAGCCCGGCGATTGGGTGTACTTCGATTGGGGCAATGGCATCGCTCACGTTGGCATGTTCCTTTGCCACAACGCGAACGGCACGATCCAAACGATCGAGGGCAACACGGCGTTTGATTCAAGCGGGGATCAAAGCAATGGCGGCGCAGTCGCTCACAAAGTCAGGTCGCGTTCATCAGTTGCTGCGTGTGTCAGCGTCCCGTACAAGGACTAGGAGAACCAGCATGGACAAGAAGACATCAGCTGCACAAGCGTTGCTCGCAGCGCTCGCCACAGCCCTCGTTTCATCAGGCGTTATCAGTGGCGCAACCGTCAACGTGTGGCAACCAGTTGCCGCCGCCGCAATCAGCCTCGCCGCAGCACTTGGAATTCACTCGATCCGCAAGAAGTAACCGTCGGGATTTACAGACACCCGACTCATGTCGGGATTCATGGACACGCGCCCCTCACCCATTACGGGTGGGGGGCATTCTTGCGTTCTAGGACTGCTTTACGATTTGCGCGACGCGAGCGAAGCTGATGCCAGCCCACTCCGCAATCGTGCGCAGCGTTTGTCCTTCTGCGTGTGCTTGACGAATCAGCGTGTCACGTTGGCGTGTGGCTTCCTCGAGCATGGCCGCGCCACGCTCAAGGGTGTTTGCCGCGTCGCGAAGGTCGGATTCGGTAATCACTCGTACGTCACTCCGCTGAGGCCGCTTGACAGAGCATCGCTGAGCGCCCAGATTCCGAACGGGTGATCTTTGGTGATCGTGTCCAGCTCGGCTCGAAGGCAGGCTGCTGCTTGGTACAGGTTGTCGGCGTGTGTTGCCTGATCGCTATCGGCGGTGACGGACGAGCAAAGCAGGTCAGTCAGAGCCTTGATGCGTTCCATTTGTGTCCGGGCGTTGTCTTCGGTTGCGCATCCGACAACGTTGTAGGTGCCGCTGCGTCCGCTTGGTGCTGTGTAGGTGATGGTGGTCATGGGTTCCTCCTGGTCGGTTGACTTCATGTGTAGCAATCTACACACACAAGGCGTACATGTCAAGCGCACTACACACTTGGCGCATTAACGCTATGCCTCCTGCTCGATGCTTGCTTCGCGTATCGCCCGCGTCAACCAATCCGACATGACGGCAAGCAACTCGTCCAACTCGTCATACGGGCCAAACGGTTGACGGCCATCAGGGTCGTTAATGACTCCAAAGAAACGACCGGACGGCACTTGAACAACCCTTACGGGTAACTGCGTTTGCTGCTGGGTTCCTTGCAAAAACATGCAAGCCCTCCTTCATTGCTCAGGGGTGAAGCCCGCAAACTACCTGTAAATAACTTGTCTAGCAAGTTGCTTCCGTCCGAGACAAGTCCGAACCTTGTGTTATGCCGTCCCACATTCAATGGCCTGGACACGACGTAATCGTCAAAGTCCTTGAGCAAACAACGAACTGGGAAACTGCCGCCGACCAACTGGGAGTGGCGCGCACAACCCTTCAGGCGCATTGCAAGAAGTTCAAGTTGGGCAAGCCCGGCAAGGTCGTTGGGGAGCGCACAAGCCTTGCTGTAACGGAGCGGGAGCTAGGGGACATCAGGAAGCTTATTGAGCGCCGGGGCTTGAACCCCGACGAGTTTGAACTGCTCAACATCAGGCTCAATGAGTGGGGTCGTTGCTCGTCGTGCGACACCGCGCAGGAGCAGAACCGAGTTGACTTGAAGCCTCGGCGTGACGTGTTGTTTCCCGCTCGCTCGGACGGTTGGCGGCCACCAACTGACAAGGCCAGCACGTGGATCAACGAAGACGGGCTCACGGTTCTCATGGGCGATTTCCATGCGCCCGAGCACGATGAAGACTTGTTGGCTTGCGCGGTTGAGTTCGTTCGCGTTCATCGACCCGAGCGCATCATTTTCATGGGTGACCTCATGGACTACGGCTCCACGGTCAGCAGGCACAAATCAACGGGCTTCGAACCGAGCTTGCAAGAGAACGTCGATCAGGCGTATGGCATCATCAGGGCGTTCGCTCAGGCATCGCCTGGCACAAAGCTCACGAGCTTGGACGGCAACCACGAGCAACGAATGAACAGCGCACTTGAGTCGCGTGGGCTAATCCCACTCGCTCACCTGACACAAGCTGAAGGCGGTGAAGCCGTGCTCTCATCAAGACACCTGTTGCGCCTTGACGAACTTGGCGTTGAAACCGTGCCGCCGCCCGTCGTCGGTTACGATTTCAGCTATTGCGAGACACAGGTTTGTGATGGCCTCGTTGCGCGCCACGGATACCTGAGCAAGACGGGCGCTGGGGCCAGTGTCCTTGAGCACGTCAAGAAGCTCAGTCGAAGCCTTGCCATTGGGCATTGCCATCGGTTGGCAATCGTTTATCACTCAACTTGGCCTGATGGCGAACTCAGGCAACTCGTTGGGATTGAGTGCGGAACGATGGCAAAGACTCGGCATGGCATGGGGTACGCCACGAGCGCTCCGGACTGGCAGCAAGGCTTCTCAGTCGTACAAAGACATGCCAACGGCTTCACAGCTGATTTGGCTCCATACATAGGGGGAACGCTTAGATGGCGAGATTGGTCGACCACATCGTGAAGTGCGAGCACGAAGCAACTCGTGAGCCGGGCGCTGAAGGCAAGTGTTACAAGTGTCGTGAGGCGATCATGGGTGCGGGTTGGGTTCGTGACCCCGAAGGTGAGCTTGAGCTGCTGGGGCGCGTCACAAGATGCTGCGCTCGCGTCGAGCGTGTACCGGCAAGTGATTGCGCGGTGCGGTGAGGCTGACCCGTGGGACGCGGTCGCAGCGCGTGACTTTGTGCGCGAATGCCGCGAAGAAATCCTTGACTTTATTGCGTACTTGTTCGGGCAAGCAGATCAGCGGCGCATTCACGGTTACGAGGACGACCTGAGCGCAGGGCAGTTGATGGCATTGCACCACGCGGTTGAGTGTTATCGGTGCTTGCACACCGACGATGAGTAACGAGAACTGCACGTAACTACCTAATGATGGTTTGCGTGTATCTTTCCATCATGCCGTTCTGGGGAAAACTGGATTCGGGGGGGGGGGGGCTTCAATGCCTACCCAACTTGCTTACGTGCGGATTGCGTGGCTTGACCCGTGGATAGCAACACCGCACACCACGCCTGGCTGATCGCCGGAACACTTCAGTCAGCCGCCCTACAGCTGCCAG
>Ga0214923_10002432_pt1 | contig 24836 bp, 21 predicted proteins | sample LL1510_MetaG_FD_177993 | JGI IMG/M metagenome (GOLD analysis project Ga0214923, IMG submission 177993) | Freshwater microbial communities from Lake Lanier, Atlanta, Georgia, United States - LL-1510 | ecosystem: Environmental > Aquatic > Freshwater > Lake | place: USA: Georgia | collected...
CGCCATTCCTTTGTTGCAAATTGCCAAACCTGTTTTCGATTGGGAGCCAGGGGTGATGTGGAGAGAGAACCGTGAGTACGCGATCACCGTGCAATCTGACATCGTCGAAGGCTTGCAAGGCGCCACGGTCACTGCGCAGTTGCTGCCAACCCTCAAGGCGTTGGAAGCCCAGTGGGGCCAACCGGATTACCGCATCAGCGTAGCCGGAGCGGTCGAAGAAAGCGCAAAGGGCTCTGCTTCTATCGCTGCTGGCGTTCCCTTGATGCTGTTTGTCACCTTTACCTTGCTGATGCTGCAACTGCAAAGCTTCAGTCGCGCTTTGCTGGTGTTTTTGACGGGTCCTTTGGGAATTGCAGGGGTCGCGATGGCTTTGTTGATTTTGGGCAGACCATTTGGCTTCGTGGCATTGTTGGGCGTGATCGCCTTGCTAGGCATGATCCAGCGCAACTCGGTGATTTTGATCGATCAAATCGAACAAGACCGCGCCCGCGGCGTCCCAGCCTGGGATGCGGTAGTCGAATCAGCGGTCAGGCGCTTGCGACCGATTGTGTTGACCGCTGCAGCTGCCGTGCTGGCCATGATCCCCTTGTCGCGCAGCACTTTCTGGGGTCCGATGGCGGTGGCCATCATGGGGGGCTTGATCATTGCCACGGTCCTGACCTTATTAGCCTTGCCGGCAATGTACGCGGCTTGGTTTAAGGTCAAGCGCTGAGTAGAGAAGGGCAAGGCGGGTAGAATTTCCCTCTGACCGATTTTTGATGGGCGGTTTGTTCACACAGACTGCCCTTTGTTTTTTATCCTGCGCGGGTGGCGAAATTGGTAGACGCACCAGGTTTAGGTCCTGACGGTAGCAATACTGTGCGGGTTCGAGTCCCGCCCCGCGCACCACTGGCTCGCGCAGCCCATGCGCAATTGAATCTTTTTGGAGAAGCCTGATGGCCGTGACCGTCGAAACCCTGGAAAAATTGGAACGCAAAATCACCCTGACTTTGCCCACCTCTGTCATTCAAAACGAAGTCAATACGCGTTTGAAGCGCCTGGCCAGACAAGTCAAAGTGGATGGTTTCCGTCCAGGCAAAGTCCCCATGAACATCGTTGCCCAGCGTTACGGCTATTCCGTCCATTACGAGGTCATGAATGACAAAGTGGGCGAGGCTTTCAACCAAGCCACTGTGGAAGCAAAGTTACGTGTGGCTGGCCAACCCCGAATCAACGAAAAAGCACAGCCATCCGAAACCGAAATGGCGTTTGACGCGATTTTTGAGGTTTACCCAGAAGTCACCATCAAAGATTTGAGCCAGGTCGAGATTGAGCGTGTCAGCTCCGACGTGACGGAAGACGCGATCAATAAAACCATCGAGATTCTGCTGAAACAGCGCCGCAGCTTTGCCCAGCGTTCGCTGGAGTCGGTTGCTGCAACTGGCGACCGTGTGACCATTGATTTTGTAGGCAAGATTGATGGTGAGCCGTTTGACGGCGGCCGTGCAGAAGACTTTCAATTCATTATTGGCGAAGGCCAGATGCTCAAAGCCTTTGAGGATGCCGCCTTGGGAATGAAGTCTGGCGAGAGCAAAACCTTTCCCTTGACTTTCCCTGAAGACTACCAAGGACGTGATGTGGCTGGCAAAACCGCCGATTTCATGGTCACCCTGAAAAAACTCGAAGCGGCGCATTTGCCTGAACTCACGCAAGAGCTGTGCAAGTCCTTAGGCGTGCACGATGCCACGGTCACAGGTTTGCGAGCCGATATCCGCAACAATCTCGAGCGAGAAGTCAAATTCCGTTTGCTGGCGCGCAACAAGCAAGCTGCATTGGAAGCCTTGGTAACCAATGCGGAACTCGACCTGCCTAAATCCATCGTGCAGTCCGAGATCGACCGCATGACGGACGGTGCGCGCGAGGAACTCAAACAACGAGGCATCAAAGACGCTGACAAAGCCCCTATCCCAGAAGAGGTGATTCGCCCTCAAGCCGAGCGCAGAGTGCGCATGGGCTTAGTGGTCTCCGAGTTGGTTCGCATGAATAACCTACAAGCCACTTCTGACCAAATCAAGGCGCATGTGGAAGAACTGGCCGCCAGCTATGAAAAGCCCGCTGAAGTTGCCCGTTGGTACCACAGCGACAACCGCCGCATGGCTGAAGTGGAGGCCATTGTGATTGAGAACAATGTCACCAACTATGTGTTGTCCCTGGTTAAGGTCAAGGACAAAAACATCAGCTTCGAAGAATTGATGGGTCAGGCTTGAGCCAGACCCAAACTGGAGAAAACGCATGAGTGCAATGGACATCCAAGGACTGGGCATGGTTCCGGTCGTGATTGAAACAAGCGGTCGGGGCGAGCGTGCTTATGACATTTACTCCCGACTGTTGCGCGAACGAGTCATCTTCTTGGTCGGCCCGGTCAATGACCACACCGCAAATTTGGTGGTCGCTCAGTTGCTGTTCTTGGAAAGCGAAAACCCCGATAAAGACATCTCTCTCTACATCAACTCACCCGGTGGTTCGGTCAGCGCTGGGTTGGCGATTTACGACACCATGCACTTCATCAAGCCACAGGTGTCAACCCTGTGCACTGGCATGGCCGCCAGCATGGGCGCTTTTTTGCTCGCCGCTGGCGCCAAGGGCAAACGGTTTTCCTTGCCTAATTCCAAAGTGATGATTCACCAACCTTTGGGTGGCACCCAGGGGCAGGCCACTGAAATCGAGATCGCGGCACGGGAAATCTTGAAAACCCGTGAGCGTTTAAACCAGATGCTTGCAGAGAATACCGGTCAACCCTTGACCCGCATTGAAGTGGACACTGAGCGCGATTTTTACCTCACCGCCGAAGAGGCTAAAGCTTATGGTCTGGTGGACGATGTAATATCTAAGCGTCCCTGATCCACTTCTAGGTAACCACGGCATGGCAGATAAAAAAGGAAATTCCAGCGAAAAAACGCTGTATTGCTCTTTTTGTGGCAAAAGCCAGCACGAAGTTAAAAAACTGATTGCCGGTCCCTCCGTCTTCATTTGCGATGAATGCATTGACTTGTGTAATGACATCATCCGCGATGAGTTGCCCGCAACCGCTTTGCGCGAAGGGCGCGGCGACCTGCCCACGCCTCTAGAAATCAAAACCAACTTGGACAACTATGTCATTGGCCAAGAGCCAGCCAAACGTTCTTTGGCCGTGGCTGTTTACAACCACTACAAACGCTTGCAACACAAGCAAGACGCCAAAAACGACGATGTTGAGCTCTCCAAGAGCAATATTTTGTTGATTGGGCCAACCGGCTCTGGCAAAACCTTGTTGGCACAAACCTTGGCCCGCATGTTGGATGTGCCCTTTGTGATGTCTGACGCCACAACCTTGACAGAAGCCGGATACGTGGGTGAAGACGTGGAAAACATCATCCAAAAGCTGCTGCAAAGCTGCAATTACGATGTTGAACGTGCTCAACGGGGCATTGTGTATATCGATGAAATTGACAAAATTTCACGCAAATCGGACAACCCCTCGATCACCCGAGACGTGTCTGGCGAGGGTGTGCAACAGGCATTGCTCAAGCTGATTGAAGGCACCATGGCCAGCGTGCCTCCCCAAGGCGGGCGCAAACACCCTAACCAAGACTTCTTGCAAGTTGACACAACCAACATCCTGTTTATTTGTGGTGGGGCATTTGCTGGCCTAGAAAAGGTCATTGAAAATCGCACAGAACGCTCCGGCATTGGTTTCAGTGCTGTGGTGAAAACCAAGGAAGAGCGCAGCCTGACCGAATTGTTTGGCCAGGTCGAACCCGAAGATTTGATCAAGTTTGGCTTGATTCCCGAGTTGGTGGGTCGTTTGCCTGTGGTCGCGACCTTGAGTGAACTCTCCGAGGACGCCTTGATTCAGATCCTGACAGAGCCCAAAAACGCTTTGATCAAGCAATATGGCAAGCTGTTTGCCATGGAAGGCGTTGAGCTTGAAATCCGAACCTCTGCCTTGAAAGCGATCGCCAAAAAAGCCTTGGACCGCAAAACCGGCGCCCGAGGGTTGCGATCCATCCTTGAACAAGCGCTGATTGACACCATGTTCGAGTTGCCAGACAGCAGCAATGTGGAAAAAGTGGTGGTCGAGGAATCCACTGTCGAAGAAAACAAACCGCCGCTTCTGGTTTACCGTGAGGCTGCAAAGAAAGCCTGATTTCATCCTCAAGGGTGGCCTGGCCGCCCTTTTTTACAGATTGGAAGTTTGACCATGTCGGGACAAACCCCCTTGCCTTCAACCCCAATAGACTTGCCGTTGCTGCCTTTGCGCGATGTGGTGGTGTTTCCGCACATGGTGATTCCTCTGTTTGTGGGGCGTCCCAAGAGCATCAAAGCGCTGGAGACCGCCATGGGTGCGGACCGCACCATCATGTTGGTGGCCCAAAAAGCCGCGGCCAAAGATGAACCCCTGGTCACCGACATGTTTGAGGTGGGTTGTGTGTCCACGATTTTGCAAATGCTCAAACTGCCTGATGGCACGGTCAAGGTTTTGGTCGAAGGTCAGCAACGTGCAATGGTCAATCATATCGAAGACGGTCCTTTGCATTTCAGTTGCAACCTCACGCCGGTGCAATTGCCTGACTCTGGCGAACAAGACACGGAAGTCGAAGCTTTGCGCCGCGCTGTCATGCAGCAGTTTGACCAGTATGTGAAGCTGAACAAAAAGATCCCGCCAGAAATCTTGACCTCGATCGCCAGCATAGACGATGCAGGACGCTTGGCCGACACCATTGCAGCGCATTTGCCGCTCAAGTTGGAGAACAAACAGTCAGTCCTCGATTTGCCACAAGTCAAAGAGCGTTTAGAGAACCTGTTCACCCAACTCGAACGCGAAGTAGATATTCTGAATGTGGACAAACGCATCCGTGGCCGTGTGAAACGACAGATGGAGAAAAACCAACGCGATTTCTACCTCAACGAACAAGTCAAAGCCATCCAAAAAGAATTAGGCGAAGGTGAAGAAGGCGCGGACATCGAAGAGATCGAGAAGAAAATCAAAGCTGCTCGCATGTCCGCTGAGGCCCGCAAAAAAACCGAAGGCGAGCTCAAAAAGCTCAAACTCATGTCGCCCATGTCGGCCGAGGCCACCGTGGTGCGCAATTACATTGATGTCATGGTGAATTTGCCTTGGAGCAAAAAAACCAAGATCAAACACGATTTGCTCAATGCCGAAACCGTGTTGAATGAAGATCACTTCGGCCTTGAAAAAGTCAAAGACCGCATCCTGGAATATTTGGCGGTGCAACAACGCGTCGACAAGGTAAAAGCGCCTATCTTGTGTTTGGTAGGTCCTCCCGGGGTTGGCAAGACATCATTGGGTCAATCCATCGCCAAAGCAACTGGCCGCAAATACGTGCGCATGGCGCTGGGTGGCATGCGTGACGAAGCCGAAATTCGTGGGCACCGCCGAACCTATATCGGGGCCTTGCCTGGCAAGGTGTTGCAAAACTTGACCAAGGTCAATGCCCGCAATCCCTTGTTCTTGTTGGACGAGATCGACAAGCTCGGAGCTGATTTTCGCGGCGACCCCTCCAGTGCTTTGCTTGAGGTACTCGACCCAGAACAAAACAGCACCTTCAATGACCACTATGCCGAGGTCGACTTTGACTTGAGCGACGTGATGTTTGTGGCGACTTCCAACTCGATGAATATCCCACCGGCCTTGCTCGACCGCATGGAAGTCATTCGTTTGTCGGGATACACCGAGGACGAGAAAATCAACATCGCCTTGCGTTACCTGATTCCCAAACAGTTGAAAAACAACGGCATCAAGGAACACGAACTGCAGATCGAGGAGTCGGCTGTGCGGGATATCGTTCGCTACTACACGAGAGAAGCGGGTGTGCGTTCGCTGGAGCGTGAAATCTCCAAGATATGTCGTAAAGTGGTCAAGGCCTTGTTGCTGAAATCACTCACACCTTTGGTCAAAGTCAGCGCAGATAACCTCAACGACTACCTCAGTGTGCGAAAGCATACCTATGGCCGAGCCGAACAGGAAAACCAAGTTGGTCAGGTGGTTGGATTGGCCTGGACAGAGGTGGGGGGCGATTTGTTAACCATTGAAGCCGCACTCATGCCCGGCAAAGGCAACATCATCCGCACTGGATCCCTGGGCGATGTGATGAAAGAGTCGGTCGAAGCAGCCCGCACGGTGGTGCGCAGTCGCGCGAATGCACTGGGTATTCGTCCGGATTCCTTCGAGAAATCTGATATGCATGTCCACGTGCCAGATGGGGCAACCCCCAAAGACGGTCCCAGCGCGGGTGCTGCCATGACATTGGCGATGGTTTCTGCCCTCACTGGCATACCCGTTCGCAGCGATGTGGCCATGACAGGCGAGATCACTTTGCGTGGTGAAGTTACCGCTATCGGTGGCTTAAAAGAAAAACTCTTGGCTGCCTTGCGTGGTGGCATCAAAACCGTGCTCATCCCTGAGGAAAACATCAAGGACTTGCAAGAGATCCCTGAGAATGTCAAAGCCAACTTGGAAATTGTGCCTGTGCGTTGGCTCGACAAAGTTCTGGAAATTTCGTTGGTCAGCATGCCAACCCCTTTGGCTGATGAAGAGCCTGTCGTCACGCCTGCGAGCACTGCCACGGTCGCTGAGACAGCGCCTGTGAAACATTAATGGGCGGGCAATGTCATCTGTATTTTTAGGCTATACTTTTCGCTCATGCGGGAGTAGCTCAGTTGGTAGAGCGCAACCTTGCCAAGGTTGAGGTCGCGAGTTCGAGACTCGTCTCCCGCTCCAAAACAAGAAGGGAAGCACGGCTTCCTTTTTTTATGTAGCACAAGGCGCGGTAGCAAAGCGGTTATGCACCGGATTGCAAATCCGTGTAGGTCGGTTCGACTCCGGCCCGCGCCTCCATCGATCAAGCCGGCCTAAGGGCTGTCAGGCCCAAGCCAAGCAAACCGTCGTGCACCAACTTGATAGATATCCCGAATAAGGCAATTTGCACCCATCTGAAAAACCATTTGTCATGGATTATTTTGGTGAGATAGGCGCCGATCACTGTGCCCAACAACGCTGTCGGTATCAGCCAAGCGGCTTGCTGCAAGTCCTCCAAGCTGTAAGGATTGAGCTGTTGATAGGGCAAGACTTTAGCTAGGTTGACAACGCAAAAGAACAAGGTCGCTGTGCCAGCAAACACCGCTTTGGGTAAGTGTTGAGGCAAGACATAGATCTGAAACGGCGGCGCACCGGCGTGTGAGATAAAGCTGGTGAACCCCGCCACCACACCCCAAAAAACGCCTTTTTTTAAGTCTGCAGGTTGCGCAGGTGGATTGGTGCGCCGTAACCATAGGTTCAAGCAAAACCCGATGCCGATCAAACCAATCACCAAGGTCACCAAACTGTCTGATGTGAAGGCGGCAGTCCACCAACCAATAAACACGCCAATCAGGCTTGCTGGTATCAAGATCTTGAGGTTCTCACGACTAAAGTGGTGTCTATAGAGCCAGACACTGACCAGGTCCGACACCACATAAATCGGCAATAGAAGGACAGCCGCCTTGACCGGCGACATGACAAAAGACAACACTGGCACGGCCAGCATGCCAATGGTTGGCAGCCCGCCCTTTGACATGCCAATCAACAGGGCTGCGGTGCTGGTCCAGATAAAGAAGTTGTCCAAACTCATCTTTGTTTAAGTCGCCTGGCGGATGGTGTGGGGGAAGCATCAATCTTGACCCATGCGCGGATGGGACCTGCCCTGGCCGAGTCAGGTCTGACAGATTGTTATCAGCCTTTTGCGCCTAGGGAATGCCATGTATTTGGGAGATGAAAAACAGGTGAAAATGCATCGATTGTCTTGAGTGCTGCGTCGCCTGCCATATGTCTGAACCCCCCATTCTTGTTACCCAGTCCTTAACCAAAGAGTTCAAGGGGTTTGTGGCTGTCAACCATGTCAATTTGACTGTCAAGCGTGGGCAGATACACGCCCTGATTGGCCCCAACGGCGCCGGCAAAACCACCTGTTTCAATTTGCTCACCAAGTTTTTGGAGCCCAGCAGTGGCCGCATTTTGTTCAACGGCATTGACATCACTGGCGACAAGCCGGCGCAAATTGCACGCCGTGGCGTGATCCGCTCTTTTCAAATCAGCGCAGTGTATCCCCAAATGACGGTCCTTGAAAATGTGCGCATCGGTTTGCAGCGGCAATTGGGTACCTCTTATTTCTTTTGGCGCAGCGATGAGTCGCTGAAACATTTAAACCCCAAAGCCATGGAGTTGCTGGCACAAGTGGATTTGACCAACTGGGCCCATGAAAAAGCTGTCAATTTGCCCTATGGACGCAAACGCGCACTCGAAATTGCCACCACCTTGGCGATGGACCCAGAGTTGATGCTGTTGGACGAACCCACCCAAGGCATGGGGCATGAGGACGTGGAGCGCGTGACCCAGTTGATTCAAAAAGTCGCAGCAGGTCGCACCATCTTGATGGTGGAACACAACATGAGTGTGATCGCCAGCATTGCCGACACCATCACAGTCATGCAGCGGGGTGCGGTGTTGGCTGAAGGGCCCTACAGCGAGGTGTCCAACAATCCCTTGGTGATGGAGGCCTACATGGGTTCCGTCCATGTCGAATCACTGGGGGCTGCTGCATGAGCAACGAGGCAGCGCTTCATATTCGCGACCTGCACGCATGGTATGGCGAGTCGCATATCTTGCATGGTTTGAATTTGCAAGTGCGGCCGGGTGAGGTCGTCACCTTGCTTGGGCGCAATGGTGCTGGCAGAACCACCACCCTGCGCGCCATCATGGGCCTGGTGGGCAAGCGGCAAGGCTCAATCCAAATCCATGGCTATGAAACCATTCATTTGCCCACCCACCACATTGCGCACCACGGCGTGGGGTATTGCCCTGAAGAGCGCGGTATTTTTGCCACATTGTCTTGCGAAGAAAACCTGTTTCTGCCTCCCTTGGTGTCCACACGCGGCAAGCCGATGGGCTTGGACGCCATTTATGACATGTTCCCGAATTTGTTGGAGCGCAAATCCAGTCCTGGCATGCGTTTGTCTGGTGGCGAGCAACAAATGCTGGCGGTGGCTCGAATTTTGAGAACCGGTGCCAACTTGCTGTTGCTGGATGAAATTTCTGAGGGCTTGGCGCCGGTGATTGTGCAAGCCCTGTCCCGCATGATCATCACCCTCAAAGCACAGGGTTTCACCATCGTGATGGTGGAGCAAAACTTTCATTTTGCCGCTCCATTGGCAGATCGGTTTTATGTGATAGAGCATGGACAGCTCGCACTTGAGTTTGCCGCCAAAGATTTGCAATCGCAAATGCCAGTCGTGAGTGAATTGTTGGGTATCTAGCCCAAGTTGTTGAAAGAGGAGTTGCCAATGAATTTGCGTCACCTGCTGTTGCCTGCCTTGTGCGCCACAGCCTTTTCCGCAGTCGCCCAAACCGACAATTTGAAAATAGGCTTCATCACCGACATGTCTAGTTTGTATGCCGATATCGATGGACCTGCTGGCGCAGAAGTCATCAAGATGGCCATTGCTGATTTTGGAGGCAAAGTGCTGGGACGCAACATTGAGTTGTTAACAGTGGACCACCAAAACAAAGCCGACATCGCTGCCTCCAAGGCCCGTGAATGGATAGACCAAAACAACGTGTCCATGATTTTGGGTGGCACCAACTCGGGCACCGCGTTGGCCACCAGCCGCGTCGCGGCAGAAAAAAAACGGCTCTACATCAACGTCGGTGCTGGCACTGCCCGATTGACCAATGAAGAATGCACGCCCTACACCATCCATTACGCATATGACACCGTCGCCTTGGCCAAGGTGGCGGGCAAGGCCATCATTGACAGGGGTGACAAGGAGTGGTTTTTCTTGACCGCTGACTATGCCTTTGGACATTCGCTTGAAAAGGATTCCTCCGAAGTCGTCAAAGCCAATGGCGGGCGGGTTTTAGGCGCCGTGCGTCATCCCTTGAATGCTTCTGACTTTTCGTCCTTTTTATTGCAAGCGCAGAACTCTAAAGCACAGGTCTTGGGTTTGGCCAATGCGGGCGGAGATTTCGTCAACAGCATGAAAGCAGCCAAAGAATTTGGCGTCGACAAAAAAATGAAGCTCGCAGGTTTGCTGGTGTTCATTAACGATGTCCATGCTCTGGGGCTGAAAAACACCGAGGGTTTGCTCACAACAGACAGTTGGTACTGGGACCAAAACGATGAGACCCGCAAGTTTGCGTCGCGTTTTTTTGAAAAATTCAAACGAATGCCAAGCAGCGTTCAAGCGGGCAATTACTCGGCTATTTTGACTTATCTGAAAGCTGTCAAGGAGTCCAAAACAGACGACCCAGATAAAGTCCTGGCAGTGCTCAAGAAAACCAAAATCAACGACATGTACGCCAAAAACGGTTTCATCCGAGAAGATGGCCGGATGGTCCATGACATGTTCTTGATGCAGGTGAAAAAACCTTCTGAAGCCAACAAGCCATGGGACTATTACAAGCAACTTGCAGCGGTCCCTGGGGCGCAAGCTTTTACGCCCTTGCCCGAGTCCAAGTGCGCATTGCTCAAAAAGTAAATCCGTCATGGATGTTCACTGACATCACCACACACTGACACCCATGGACATACTTGGAATTCCATTGCCTGCCATATTGAGCCAGCTATTGCTGGGCTTGGTCAATGGGTCCTTTTATGCGATGTTGAGCTTGGGTTTGGCCGTGATATTTGGTTTGCTCAACGTGATCAATTTCGCCCACGGTGCGATGTTCATGATGGGCGCGATGGCCACCTGGATGGGTTTAACTTATCTTGACCTTTCCTACTGGACCATGTTGTGGGTGGCTCCCCTGTTGGTGGGATTGGTTGGAGTGGCGATTGAAAAATCCATGTTGCAATGGCTTTACAAGCTAGACCATTTGTATGGTCTGCTTCTCACTTTTGGTATCACCTTGATGCTCGAAGGCATCTTCAGGTCCATCTATGGTTCGTCTGGTTTGTCCTACAGCGTGCCAGAGGGTTTGCAAGGCGCCAGCGATTTGGGCTTCATGGTCTTGCCTGTCTACCGAACCTGGGTGGTGGTGGCCTCATTGGTGGTTTGCTTTGCCACCTGGTTTGTGATTGAAAAAACCAAACTCGGCGCTTACTTGAGGGCCGGCACCGAAAACCCGCGTTTGGTTGAGGCATTTGGGGTCAACGTGCCATTGATGGTCACGCTCACTTACGGCTTTGGTGTGGCACTGGCCGCATTCGCTGGGGTTTTGGCCGCGCCTGTTTACCAAGTTGCGCCATTGATGGGCTCTAACCTGATCATTGTGGTGTTTGCAGTGGTGGTGATAGGCGGCATGGGCTCAATCATGGGTTCCATCCTGACAGGCCTGGGCTTGGGTGTGATCGAAGGCTTCACCAAAGTCTTTTACCCCGAAGCTTCCAGCACTGTGGTGTTCATCATCATGGCCTTGGTTTTGTGGGTTCGCCCCGCTGGTTTGTTTGGCAAAGAAAAATAACAGGGATAGACCGTTTATGGGCAAGATCATTCTTTACACCATCCTGCTGTTGGCTGGTCTGGCGGCACCCTTGGCGGTTTACCCCGTGTTCATGATGAAGCTGTTGTGCTTTGCCTTGTTTGCCTGTGCCTTCAATTTGCTGATTGGTTACACCGGCTTGCTTTCATTTGGGCACGCGGCTTTCTTGGGTGGCGCTGGATATGTGGCTGGCTATCTCATGCGTGATAAGGGCTGGTCACCAGAGTTAGGTGTTTTGGCAGGGACAGTGTTTGCCGCTCTCATGGCTTGGCTGATGGGCTCTCTGGCGATTCGGCGTCAGGGGATTTACTTCACCATGATCACCTTGTCGCTTTCACAAATGCTCTATTTTCTGTGGCTGCAAGCGCCTTTCACGGGCGGCGAAGACGGTCTGCAGGGCATCCCCAGGGGCCATTTATGGGGCATGGTTGATTTGAGCAATGACTTGAACCTTTACTACACCGTGCTGGGTATTTTCTTGTTTGGTTTTTGGCTGATCCACCGGACCATCCATTCGCCATTTGGCCACGTGTTGCGAGCGATCAAGGATAACGAAGCTCGCACCATCTCCCTGGGCTATGACGTCAACCGTTTTAAATTACTGGTCTTTGTGCTATCTGGTGCCTTGGCCGGCATGGCTGGTGCCACCAAAGTCTTGGTCTTGGGCTTCGAGACGCTGACCGATGCCCATTGGAGTACCTCTGGTTTGGTGGTGTTGATGACCTTGGTCGGTGGTTTGGGCACGGTGACAGGGCCCATTTTGGGCGCCTTTTTCATCGTGATCTTGGAGAACAAAATGGGTGAGATCGGTATGGCCATCAGCCGTGCCAGTGGGGTGGAGTGGTTTGCCACTTTGGGCGAATCGGTCACCATCGTCACCGGTTTGATATTTGTGATTTGTGTCTTGATGTTTCGCCGAGGCATGGTGGGCGAATGGCTTCACCGTGCTTCAGTCAAAGGATCTCCATGAGCGCTGACCAACTGACCCCAACCGCACATGTCAGTCCCACCGAGGACGCGACTTATCGAAAAGTGACCTGGCGCTTGATCCCTTTGTTGCTTGTTTGTTACATCATTGCCTACCTCGACCGAGTCAATGTGGGTTTTGCCAAGTTGCAAATGGCAAGTGAGTTGGGCTTTTCGGACGCGGTCTATGGTTTGGGTGCGGGGATGTTTTTCATTGGCTACTTTTTCTTTGAAGTGCCAAGCAACATCATCTTGCATAACATTGGTGCGCGCACCTGGATTGCGCGCATCATGGTCAGTTGGGGCATCATCTCCGGTGGCATGATGTTTATCCAAACCGAAACGCAGTTCTATGTCATGCGTTTTCTCTTGGGTTTGGCAGAGGCGGGTTTTTTCCCTGGAATCATCTTGTATCTGACCTATTGGTATCCTGCACACAGGCGAGGCCGCATCATTTCCTTGTTCATGACAGGCATCCCTTTGGCAGGTGTGGTTGGCGGTCCAGTGTCTGGCTGGATCATGAAGAGCTGGGATCAGTATTTGGGCATGCAAGGATGGCAATGGATGTTCTTCTTGGAGGCCATTCCTGCGGTTCTGTTTGGCGTCATTGTTTATTTTTATTTGAACGACCGTATACAAGACGCCAAGTGGCTGACTGATGAAGAGCGCGCAATGTTAGCCAAGCGCATCGCTGATGAGGATCAGCATGTCACCCACATGCCTATTTTGGAAGTGCTGAAAAATAAACGTGTATGGGTCATGAGTTCGATCTATTTCAGCATGGCCATGAGCTTATATGGTGTGAGTTTTTGGTTACCAACCCTGATCAAAGGCATGGGGGTGACAGACAATTTCTCCATAGGTTTGCTTTCGGCGATTCCATGGTTTGCAGGCGCAATTGCCATGGTTTTGTTTGGGCGCAGTGCAGATCGGCACAAAGAGCGCCGCTGGCATGTGGTGACTCCCATGCTGATGGCTGCCACGGGCTTGACTTTGTCTGTCGTTTTGGCAAGTGATGTGTACCTGTCGTTCATGGCATTGATTTTGGCCTGCATGGGCATTGTGTCTGCCATTCCCTTGTTTTGGAGTTTGCCCACGGCTTTCTTGGCAGGTGCTGCGGCCGCAGCTGGCATTGCAGCCATCAACTCGATTGCCAACTTGGCTGGTTTTTTGGCGCCTTACTTGGTTGGCTGGCTCAAGCAAGCAACTCAATCAACCGACTCGGGAATGTACTTGTTGGCTGTGGTGCTGGTGATTGGTGCTGCGGTAACCTTGACCATTCCCGCCAAATTGGTTAACCGCTAACCCGTTCAGATTTTATGGTGGTGGTTAGAATCCGAGCACTCATAACAATCCATACCATAATCAGGAGACAGCTGTGAATGCAATCGGTAAACAATTGATTTGGCTGGCTATTGCCATCTTCGGCGCTTTTTCGCTTGCCACCGTAGCCCTGAGTCAAGGCGAGACCATTAACGCTTTGTGGATGGTCACGGCAGCTGTTTCGATTTACTTGATAGCTTATCGGTTCTATGGCCTGTACATCGCTCACAATGTGATGCAACTGGATGAAAAGCGACTCACACCTGCCGTTCGATTGAATGATGGCTTGGACTATGTACCAACCCATAAAAATGTTTTGTTTGGTCACCATTTCGCTGCCATTGCTGGTGCTGGTCCTTTGGTGGGTCCAGTGTTGGCCGCCCAAATGGGCTATTTGCCTGGGTTGCTGTGGTTGTTGGTCGGTGTGGTGATGGCTGGGGCGGTTCAAGATTTCATGGTGTTGTTCATTTCCGTTCGTCGCAATGGGCGTTCCTTGGGCGAGATGGTTAAAGAAGAAATGGGTGTGGTGCCAGGTTTGATTGCCATGTTTGGCACCTTCATGATCATCACGATTTTGCTGGCTGTGTTGGCCTTGATCGTCGTAAAAGCTTTGGCTGAAAGTCCCTGGGGCACCTTCACCGTTGCCGCGACTATCCCCATTGCTTTTTTCATGGGTATCTATTCACGCTATTTGCGCCCTGGCCACATCGCTGAAATCTCACTCATTGGTTTGGTTTTGTTGATGTTTGCCATCATCTATGGCGGTCAAGTGGCTGTGGACCCCACCTTGGCACCAATGTTCACCTTTGACGGCAAACAACTGACCTGGATGTTGTTGGCTTATGGCGTGGTGGCTTCTGTTTTGCCGGTTTGGTTGCTCTTGGCGCCACGCGACTATCTATCAACCTTTTTGAAAATTGGCACCATCTTTGGTTTGGCCCTGGGTATTTTGTGGGTGGCACCCGACTTGAAAATGCCAGCCATGACCAAGTTCATTGACGGCACCGGCCCTGTTTGGTCTGGCTCGTTGTTTCCGTTCTTGTTCATCACTATTGCTTGTGGTGCCGTGTCTGGTTTTCATTCGTTGATCTCTTCTGGCACCACCCCTAAGCTGCTCGAAAACGAAATGCACGCGCCCATGATCGGTTATGGCGGCATGCTGATGGAATCTTTTGTGGCTGTGATGGCTTTGGTCGCTGCCTCGATCATCGATCCGGGTGTTTACTTTGCCATGAACAGCCCAGCTGCATTGATTGGCACTTCGCCAGAATCCGCTGCGGCAGCCATCAGCCAATGGGGTTTCATGATCACCCCAGAGATGCTGCAAGAGACTGCCCGCAATGTCGGTGAAAACACCATCATTTCTCGCACGGGCGGCGCGCCCACATTGGCCGTTGGCATGGCTCAGATTTTTGCCTCGGCATTGGGTGGTCAAGCCATGATGGCTTTTTGGTATCACTTTGCCATTCTGTTTGAGGCGTTGTTCATTTTGACCGCTGTTGACGCTGGCACGCGAGTGGGCCGCTTCATGTTGCAAGACCTGATTGGCGCTTTTGTCCCCGCCCTCAAAAACACCAAGTCCATCACTGGTAATTTGTTGGCTTCAGTGTTGTGTGTGAGCGCTTGGGGCTATTTTCTCTACCAAGGTGTTGCTGACCCATTGGGGGGTATCAACACATTGTGGCCGCTGTTTGGCATATCCAATCAAATGTTGGCCGCTATTGCCTTGACATTGTGCACGGTGGTGTTGTTCAAAATGAAGCGCCAAGCTTATGCTTGGGTGACGCTCATCCCAACCATCTGGTTGCTGATTTGCACACTGACTGCTGGCATGGAAAAGATCTTCCACAGCAACCCCAAAATTGGCTTCTTGGCAAACGCCCAAAAATTTCAAACCGCTTTGTCGCAAGACCAACTCTTGGCTCCCGCCAAGTCCATGGCTCAAATGCACCAAATCGTGTTCAACAACTACCTGAATGCCTCTTTGGCTGCAATATTCATGTTGGTGCTCTTAGCCGTGCTTTTCTATGGCATCAAAGAATGCATGCGCGCTTTGCGTTCACAACATCCCACCACCCACGAGTCGGGTGTGGGTGATTTGCAATCAGTTTGATGCGCCCTGCGCATGCCCCTTCCATGTTCGAAAAACTCAAAGTCATCAACAGTTACTTTGTGCAAACCGCCAACCTCATGGTGGGGCTGCCAAGCTATCAAAACTACCTCGATCACATGGCCAAAACCCATGCTGACAAACCAGTCATGGACTACGAGACTTTTTTCCGTGAACGGCAGGCGGCTCGTTATGGTGAAGGCGCTACCCGCATGAGCCGTTGTTGTTGATTTTTCTCGACTGACCTGCCTCAGGCAGGCAGCGATAAGCCCAGTTCTTTCAATATCGCCTCATTGTGTTGGCCCACTCTGGGCACAGGTCCCATGGCATAACTAAAGCTGCTTTGTAAGCCGGGTGGTAACAAGGCTGGCAATCGGCCGACCGGCGAATCCACCTCGGTCCAGCGTTGCCTGGCTTTTAATTGGGGGTGTGTCCACAGGTCTGACATGGTGTTCATCCGGGCGTTGGCAATCGGGGCTTGATCCAAGCGGTGAATCACCTCGGCTGCCGTCAAATCTGTGAATACCAGGTGAATGATTTCTGAGAGCGCTTCACGGTTTTGGTTGCGCAAACTGTTGTTTTGAAAGCGGGCATCACTGGCCAAGGCTGGTCGTTGCAGCACCACTTCGCAAAACGCAGCCCATTCCCTTTCATTTTGCAAACCCAACATCACGGTGCCGCCATCGCCTGCGGTGAATGGGCCATAGGGATAAATCGTGGCATGCGAGGCGCCGGTTCTGGGTGGCGCAGCCGCATTGTCCATGGCGTAGTACATCGGGTAGCCCATCCACTCGGCCAGCGATTCCAACATGGAAACATCGATATGAGCGCCTTCACCGGTTTTGTCGCGATGAATCAAGGCAGACAAGATATTGGTATAGGCATACATGCCCGCGGCAATGTCGGCGATGGAATTGCCACTCTTACTGGGTTGTTCGGGTGTGCCTGTCACAGACAAATAACCCGCTTCGCTTTGAATCAATAAGTCATAAGCTTTTTTATCGCGGTAAGGCCCCTCGTTGCCATACCCTGAGATGTCACAAACGATGAGCTTTGGCTGTAGTTGGCGAAGCTTGGCAGCATCCAAACCCATGCGTGCAGTGGCCCCGGGGGCCAGGTTTTGGACCAAGACATCAGCTTTGCCAATCAATTGCTTGAGCACTTGCAGGTGCGCTGGATTTTTCAAATCCAAAGCCAGGCTTTCCTTGGACCGGTTGACCCACACAAAATGAGAGGATGCGCCGCGTGCGCGTTGGTCATAACCTCGAGCGAAGTCGCCAGACCCTGGGCGTTCTATCTTGATCACCCTGGCACCAAGATCGGCTAATTGTCGGGTGCAAAACGGTGCGGCAATGGCATGCTCGAGTGAGACAACCATCACGTGGTCAAGTGGTTTGGCAGTTGGGCTTGCATTGACAGTAGACATATCAGACATTCCTAAACACCACGCTGGCATGCATGGCTGTGTCACCTTGTTGGTCTTCAACCCATAACTGGGCCGACAGACCATCTTTCGAAGGCGAACCGCACAAGCGAATCGGCCTTTGATCGGCGCATACAAACAGCGGCTTGAGGGCTTTGTAGGACAAATTAGCCACTGCATGCTGGCAGTGCTGTTGCAACAGATCCATCAGCCAGGTGACCATCAATGGGCCATGTACCACCAAGCCTGGGTAACCCTCTGTTTCAGTGGCGTATTGACGGTCGTAATGGATGCGGTGGCTGTTGAAAGTCAATGCCGAGTAACGAAACAACATGACCTCATCAGGGACCATGTTTTTCATCCATTTAACCGCTGGCAGTTCAGGTGTGGGTGAGGGAGATGATGCTTGGGTATGCAAGGGGCGATAGACGATGTCGTGTGTCTCTGTCAGGGCCAATCCTTGGGTGTGGCTGATCTGGTGCTCGACTTGCACAAAGACCAGTTCACCAGAGCGTCCTGCTTTGTGTGACACCTTTTGAATGGTTGAAAGTCGATGGACAGGTTGGTTCAAGCAAAGCGGGGTATGCCATTGGACCCTTCCACCTGCCCACATGCGACGAGGCAAAGGGATGGGTGGTAGAAAGCCCCCCTTTTGTGGATGTCCATCTGAACCCAACTCACTGCATGGGGTGGCAGGCCAAAAATACAACCAGTGCCACACAGGGGGAAGCTCAAATCCAGGGACATGGGATGTATCGTCTCGGTCCAACATAGCATGCATGCCTCGCAAGGGCGCGGCCGTGATGCAGTCTTGCATGGATTGTGTGTGACCTTGCCATGACTGCCAATATGCCAGCGTGTCAGCCACGATCGGTTTCACTTGAAATCCGTCATCTTCAGCGCACTGTTTTGCAACAAAGTTGGGCTGATGGTCTTGACCCAGTCAGGTGATTTTTGGCCAACAGGTGTTGTCACCAACTCTGCAGGCACCAACATCATCTTGTCCATCACCGCAAAGGGAAACTGGGGCACGCGCTTGGTGATACCCAGTAACTGATCTTCCAAGCCTTGGCCATCGGCCCGCATGCGAATCGGGCGACCATAGGCTTTGAATTCCATGGTCCGCATGGCCTCAGCCACTTGCTCTGTTGTTGGCCACTTGCCGCCATTGGTTTTGATGGCCTTGTCATACCCTGCCTTCAAGCCATACAAGGCTTGTGCCATGTGGTAAGTCGAGTAAATGGGGTATGACCCTGTTTTGGCACGAAATTTTTCAATGAACGCTTTGTGCTTGGGTTCATTTTTGGTTTCAGGATGCAAGAAATAGTGGTCCCCGCGGGCACCCACGATGACACCAGCTGGCACGGCAGACCCCAATCGCTCCAGCGAACTTTCCAACAAGGGCAAGACAAACAAGGTTTTTTGATTGAAAACCCCGCGTTGTGATGCTTGTCGCACAAACGTGTCAAGGTCTCCACCCCATGAGGTGTTGAGCACCACATCCGGCTTGAGTGCTTGCAGGCGACTCAACTCTGTGGAGAAATCTACCGCCCCCATTTTGGGAAACATTTCAGCGACGACTTTCACATTCGGTTTGAAGACCCGCAAGGTATTGATGAAAATTTCCCAAGAGTCGCGCCCCCATGCGTAATCTTGGTTGACCACTGCAATGGTTTCAAATTCAGGTTGCGTTTTGAGCAGATACAAAACCGTCGCCACCATTTCCGTTGTTGCATTGGCTTGGGTGCGCACAACATACTGGTATCGCTTGTCCTCCAACAATTTTTCGGTTCCGCAGTCCCAGGCGATGTTGAGTACTTTCAGATCTTCTGCCACGGGGGCAACCGCATTGCAATTGCCACTGGAGATGGCTGACAGCATGGTTTTGACCCCCAACTCTTGCACCACACGACGGTATTCAGACAGCATCTTGTCTGCGCCGACTCCTTCGTCAATGAATGCAGCGGACAACTTCACCCCTCCAATGCCGCCTTGCGCATTGATGTCTTCGATGATGATCTCAGCCGCATTTTTAGCTGGCACGCCGAACACCGACGCTGGACCAGATAAAAAAGTCGTGATGCCAACCTTGAGCTCAGCAGGTTTGGACTGGGCCTGGGCAACCAGGGTCAATCCACAGAGCAAACTGGTCAGCAGCACATGGTGGAAAAGTTTCATGACATGTCTCCATAGAAAGGTTGAAATGCGTCAATCGCGTCTAAATGGTTCGACCCCCATCGACTGGGAATTCGACGCCTGTGAAAAACTCTGCGGCGTCACTGGCCAAAAACACAGCCGCTGCGGCCACATCGCTGGCCTGGGCAAAGCGTCCCAATGGAATCGTGCCCGTGAATTTGGCTCGGTTCTCAGGTGTGTCAGGCAATCCCATGAAATCCTCAAACAAGCCTGTCACGCCCATGACTGGGCATATTGCGTTGACACGGATTTTTTCGGGGCCAAGCTCAACCGCCATGGATTTTGACATCAGGTTGACCGCGCCTTTGGAGGCGTTGTACCAAGTCAGCCCTGGGCGCGGGCGAATACCCGCGACCGATCCAATATTCAAAATCACACCGCCGCCTTTTTGACGCAAGAAGGGAAGGGCTGCATGGGTCATGTGAAAAATGGATTTCACGTTGACACTGAAGATCTTGTCAAACATGGCTTCATCCACCTCCAACATGGGCCGGTTTTTGTGGGTCGTGCCTGCGTTGTTGACAATGATGTCGGGAATGCCGAAGGTGGTGATGCAATGCTGGACCAAGGCTTTGACATCATCAGCTTTGGTCACATCGCATGTGAAAGCCTTGGCGTTGAACCCCAAGGCGTGCGCCACTTTTTTGGCCGACGCATCCAGTATGTCGGCGACGATGACCTTGGCACCCTCGCGCACAAAGGCCTGCGCAATGCCCTCACCAAAACCACCACCTGCGCCCGTGATGATGGCAATTTTGTTTTGAAGTTGAGTCATGATGTGGTTTTCTCTTAGGAATATCAACCGTGGAAATGAATAACGGTCTTGGTGGTGCTCATTTCTTCCAGGGCCATGAAACCTTTTTCACGTCCGTGGCCACTGCGTTTGACCCCGCCAAATGGCAGTTCAACACCACCCCCTGCGCCAAATGAATTGATAAACACTTGGCCGCATTGCAAGGCTTTGGAAACACGTTGCTGACGTCCGCCGTTCTCTGTCCAAACAGCAGCCAGCAAACCGTAGTCGGTGCCATTGGCCAATGCAATGGCTTCGGCTTCGTCTTTGAAAGGCATGGCCGCCAAGACAGGGCCAAACACCTCTTCTTGCGCCAGCGGGTTGTTGGCGGGCACGCGGTCAAACAAAGTGGGGGTGACGTAATAACCTAGCGCAGGCACGCCCGAGTCGATTTGACCCTCTGCCAACACTTTCAAACCTGCGGCTTGAGCTTGGGCGATGTAGCGATTGACGCGCTGCTGCTGCGCGATGTTCACAACCGGCCCGCAGTCCAAGTTCATCTCGGGCGTGCCGACGCGCACCTTGGAAAATTTCTCTGCCACCAAACCCACAAACTGGTCGTAAATATCTTCTTGTACCAACAGTCGACTGCCAGCGGTGCAAGTTTGACCTGTGTTTTGAATGATGCCACGCACCACGGTGCTGGCAGCCAACTCCCAGTTGGCGTCAGCAAACACCAAATGTGGTGACTTGCCACCCAATTCCAGCACGCACTTGACTGCGTGCTTGGCAGCTGCTTGTTGGACCAACACACCTACTTCATTGGATCCGGTGAAGCTGATGAAATGGATGCCAGGGTGGTTGGCCAATGCCGCGCCAGCTTCCTCACCCAGACCGCTCACGATGTTGAGGGCACCTGCTGGAAAACCCACAGCCAGCGCCAGTTCTGCGATGCGTAAGCAACTCATGCAAGCGTCCTCTGCAGGCTTGACCACGACGGCATTGCCCATGGCCAGAGCAGGCCCGATGCTTCGCCCCATCATTTGGGCAGGGTAGTTCCAGGGGATGATGTGAGCGGTGACGCCCAGGGGCTCGCGCAGCAAATTCACTTGGTAACCATTCAAAAAAGGAATGACTTCACCATGCACTTTGTCTGCGGCTGTGCCATAAAACTCAAAATATCGCGCCAAGACCACCATGTCGTTGCGTGCGGTGGTCATTGGTTTGCCGGTGTCCTTGGCCTCGAGCAAAGCCAACTCCTCAGCATGTTCCGACACGGCTTGGGCCATTTTGAGCATCAAGCGTCCGCGTTCCAAAGCAGACAGCAGGCCCCAATCACCAACCAGTGCTTGCCTAGCGGCTTGCACCGCCATGTCGATGTCGGCGGCTTCACCGCGCGGAATGGTGTCAAAGGGTTGTCCGTCAACAGGTGACAGCACTTGAAGAGTCTTGCCGCTGAGGGCTTTGACAGATTTGCCGCCGATGATCATGTGAGCCAATGGAAACTCCGTGAATGGTGGGTCAATGAGAAGGGGATGATGAGGGTGTGAGGGCGCCGCGTTCGAAAAACCAGGTTTGATCTGGCATGTTCGCCAACAAACTGGCGTTGGATTCGGTGATGATCACACACAGGTCGGGACGCAGTTGGCGCAGTCGACCGATGGCCTCGACGTATTGCTGGGCCAAGACCGGGGCCAGACCTTGCAGCGGTTCGTCCAACAAGACCAAGCGAGTGCCCACCATCAGGGCGCGGCCCAATGCCACCATCTTGCCCTGGCCACCTGACAGTGCTGCACCTGATCGGGAAAGCATGTCCTCGAGTTGAGGAACCACCGATAGCACCAGTTTCATGCGCGTTTCGATTTCTGCTCGATGGAGACCCAGCACCTCGCAGGGCAATTTCAAATTTTCAAGCACTGACAGGGTGGGAAAAATGATTCGCTCTTCGGGCGCATATCCAATGCCCATTTGTGTGCGCAAATGGGCGGCTTGTGATGTCAAATTTTGCTCGTCGAACAGGACCTGGCCTGATTGCAAAGCCAGCAAACCCATGATGCTGCGCAGCAAGGTGGTTTTGCCCGCCCCGTTGCGACCGACCAGTGCAACCGTCGTCCCAGATGGCATGGCGGCACTGATGTTTCGCAGCACCTGCACACCCGCTATTTCGACACTGAGTTGGTTCACGCTGAGCATCATGTCCCCAGCACTTCGCGTTGGATGATGGGGTTGGACAAGACTTCTGCTGGCGTGCCATCGGCGGCCACCCGCCCAGCGATCCATGCAGCCACACGTGTGGCATAGCGGTTGACTATGTCGATGTCGTGCTCAACAAACCAACTGGTGACCTGACGTTCACGCAAAGCCAGCATCACGGTGTCCATCAAGGTCATTTTGTCGTCTGAGGCCACGCCACTGGTGGGTTCGTCCATGATCATCAGCTTGGGGCGCAACATCAAGGTCATCGCCACATCCAGCAGTTTGCGCTGGCCTTCCGGCAAATAGCTGGCGGTCGTGTTTGCACGGTCCTTCAAGCCCACCAATGACAGGGTATCGTCAATTTCATGGCGATCAACCGCGTCAGACAGTGGGGTGAACCAAGACAAATGCCCGCTGCGGGCGGCGGCGGCGATTTCCAAACATTGGCGCACCGAATGCGCCAGAAAGAGTTGGGGCAACTGAAATGACCGGCCCAGCCCCAGTCGCACAATTTGCCTGGGTTCTTTTTGTGTGATGTTGATGCCATCCAAAAACACTTGGCCGCGCTGAGGTTTGACGAAACCGGTGCAAATGTTGATGAAGGTGGTTTTGCCTGCGCCATTTTGACCAATGACCGCCAAACGCTCACCGGGGTGCAGCGAAAAGTCAATCTGGTCAGCAGCCACCACGCCACCAAAGGATAAACAAAGTCCTCGGGTTTCCAACAAGGGTTGGCTCATGATTGGCCCTCATTGCTGTTCGAGATTTTCTGGCGCAGCATGCCCACAATGCCTTCGGGGGCCAGCAAGATCACCAGTATCAAGGTCAGCCCCAGCAGCATTTGCCAAACACCCGTCATATAAGCAGATGCAAACAACTTGACCGCTTCAAAGACAGCGGCACCCAAAAACACCCCCAATGCATGTCCAGAGCCACCCAATATTGTGATGAACACGTATTCACCTGAACGGAACCATGAGCCGATGTCGGGTGTGACCAATCCTTGCACCAAACCAAACACCGCACCGGACAAGCCCACCATCAAGGCGGAAACCACATAGGCTTGCCACAAAATGTATTTGGCAGACAAACCGAGGTATTCCAATCGGGTTTCATTCGACTTGATGCCTGCCATGGCCTCGCCTGAGGCCGATTTGAAATAGCGCTGCACCGCATATACCAAGGAGGCCGCAAACACCACACTCAGACAAAGCAAGATGGTTTCAAAGACATCACGCTCGGTGACAAAGCCCAGCATGGTGGGCCGGTTGATGCGCAAACCATCTGTGCCGCCCGTGAGGTTGTAAAACTTGCCGAGCATGGCAAAAACCACCATGCTCAGTGCCAGATTAAGCATGCCAAAAAAAATGCCGCGGTAGCGAACCACAAACAAGCCAACGACTGCACCAACCAGACCGCTGGCTGCCATGCCCACCAGAATCAAAACCAAGCCATCTGTCTCAGGGTGGGCGCGAGCCAAAAAAGCCACGGCGTAAGCGGCTATCGCTGCATACAAGGCATGGCCAAATGAGACTTGCCCGCCGCGTACCAAAATACACACGCCCAAACTGGCCATGCCGTAGCAAAGACCCATGATCAAAGGCGTTTTGCTCCATGGAAACAAAAGGCCCATACCCAAACACAATGCAAAACCCAGCCAGGCCATGCCTCTGATCATGTCAAATCCTTCTGGCTTGGGCAACAGAAAAAAGTCCATGGGGGCGGATCAACAAAACCAGCACCATGATGACATAAGGCACGGCCACTTCCCACTCTGGCGCCAAATAAAGAGCCAGCGAGCGAGCCAATCCAATAAACAAAGCGGCGATCAAGGCGCCTGTGATTTGACCCATGCCAGCGGTGGCCACAACGGCAAAGGACAACACGATCATGTCAGCACCTGCGCCTGGCACCATCGAGGTGGTGGGCACCGCCATGGCACCACCGAGTGCGCCAAGACTGGCACCCAAGACAAACGTCATCCATGCGATTTTTCGGGCATTGATGCCCAGTGCGGTGGCCATTTCTCGGTGGTGAGTGACGGCTATGATTTGTTGGCCCATGGCGGTGAAGCGCAGGAAAAATTGCAATCCGGCATAAGCGCCAATGGCCACCAATGGAACCAGGACCAATTGGTAGATGGTGTAGGTGACATCGAAAAATGAAAGGGTCCCCATGCGACCCACCAATTCTGGGGCTGAATAGGGTTGGGTTCCCCAGGTGATTCTTTGTACATCCTCGAGCACCATGAAGGCGGCGAAAGTCATGAGCAATTGCTGGATTGGGTCTCGGTTTTCCACACGACGAAGCAGGCCAGCCTGCAGGCTGGTGCCCAAAACCAATCCCACCAGAATGGCTGCCACCAACAAGCAGGCGAGCAACACCAGGGTGG
>Ga0214923_10002433_pt1 | contig 24833 bp, 27 predicted proteins | sample LL1510_MetaG_FD_177993 | JGI IMG/M metagenome (GOLD analysis project Ga0214923, IMG submission 177993) | Freshwater microbial communities from Lake Lanier, Atlanta, Georgia, United States - LL-1510 | ecosystem: Environmental > Aquatic > Freshwater > Lake | place: USA: Georgia | collected...
CTTGGGTATTTAGCTCAAATGATTTAGCAAAAGTTGAAGAGAAGTTTGGCAGAAAAGCTGCTGATGGTTATCGAACTAAGCCTGATGGCAGCGAATTAAAGTGGAAGCAGATTGGTGTTAAAGAGATCACCGGTGCTGGTGAGTTACCTTTTTTCATTCAATGGCTAACTGAGCAACACCCATCAAAAGATGGCAATAGTGTTGCAAAAATTTCCAAAATAGTAATTGCCGATGATGAGCAATTAGCGGATTCCTGGTTTAAGGATGAGATTAATAGCGGGTTAACCGATGTTGAAATTAAGTGGGTTAAGCCTGAACTAAATGATGGAGACAAAGGAATTATTGCAGTTGAGTTTGATGTGAACGGTAAAATAGTTCTCTTAAATTAAGTAAAAAATTATAGGAAATATTCACGAGAGTAAAATAAAATTGCAATCAATGAATTACTGAATTAAGAAAATCCTTGATTGTATCTATAATTAAAACTCTCCTAAAGTAATTAAATATCATTGAGAACAGTATCAATTGGCTAGGAAATTTGTAACCTGTGAAATAGCCGAATACAAACTTCTATAATTCCAATTATTGTCTAGGGTGTAATCTGGTGAATATTGCGCTAACTCTTCTTCAGAATGCATGCCTGTGGCTACTGCAATTACTTTTAATCCAACTGATTTTGCTGATAGGATATCTTTAGGACTATCACCTATCACTATACCGACCTGATTTTGATCAACTGATTTTTGTGCGGATAGAAGTACTAAGTCTCTATTCCAGTTTTCTTCACTCGCACAAAAAATATTCTTTGACTCAAAAAATTGAAGCAACCTTACATGACTTAGTTTCGCAACTGCTCCTTTATAGCAATTACCAGTACCAATAGCTAACTCCACCTGCGGGTTTTCCTGCAACACGTTAAATACTTCTTCTATTTCACCAATTTTTTCAACCCTACCAACTTTCAAACTCGCTCTTAAGAGGTCAGTATAAAAATTTAGAACCTTAGTGACTTTCTTCAAGTTTTCTTTTTCAGAAGAAATTCCCATTAAATGTAATGCTATTTCATAATCAGTAAATCCACTCAGCTTTTGCCTGTCAATTCTTACTCGAATTCCAGTGAAATTCTCTACAGCATCAGCAAAGGGAATAGCTGCAGCTCCATGGGTTCTTAAGATTGTGCCGTCAATGTCCCAAAACAACTTGATTTGGATCGCGTGATTTACGTTGGGCACACTAGAACTCTATTGGTTTTTAGTAATAATTTCAGATCAATGGTTGCTTTTAAGGAGTAATTCTGGTGATTTGTAAGGTAAATTTGGTATAAGATTTCAAAGATACGATTTGGTATATTACAGTCAGAGCGAAAGATTCGGAGCAATCAATGCCATCAAAAGTAATTGAAATTGGTTACGGAGATGTTAAAAAAGTTAAAATTGGTGGGAACGGAAGACTGGTTTTAATCGGTGGACCTTGCGCGATCGAAAATAGAGATCATGCATTGATGATGGCAGATCGTATAGCTACGATATGTAATGACTTAGGGGTAGAGTGGGTATATAAATCCTGTTTTGATAAGGATTGCAGATCTTCACCCGATAGTTTTCATGGTGTTGGAATCGACCAAGGTTTAGAGATTTTGGCTGAAGTTAGAAAAGAGTTTGGTGTACCCGTTACATCAGATTTTTCGGACCCAGCTTGGGCTGCTGCAACTGGTGAAGTATGTGACCTGGTTCAAGTACCGGCATATTTATGCCGCCAAACCTCAATTCTCAAAGCTGCAGCAAAAACTGGGAGGCCGATTCATCTGAAAAAAGGCCAATTCATGAGCCCATGGAACATGAAAAATTCAGTTAAGAAAATTGAAGCTGCTGGCGGTACTCAAATTTTGTTAGCAGATCGGGGAACGTTCTTTGGCTACAACATGTTAGTAAACGATATGAGAAGTTTTGCAATTATGGCTCAAACTGGTTATCCAGTTTGTTACGACATAACCCACTCCATTCAAATGCCAACTTCAATGGGTGAAATTTCTGGAGGCCAAAGAGAATTCATTCCATCATTAACTAGAGCCGCCGCCGCCGCCGGGATTGACGCCATATTTGCTGAGATACATAATGATCCCGCAAATGCGATGTCAGATCCCAATACTGTTCTAAATATTGATCACCTTCGACATGTATTGGGACAAGCAAGGGATATACACAATTTTCGCTTAGAACTACTAGATAAGTATGGAGTTGATAATGTCTACTAGAGCCAGAGACAAAATGAAAAAGTTGGAACAAATACCGGTCCTAAGCGAAACTTCAAGCTTAAAGAAGACGCTTGATTTAATGAATGAAAAAAAATTAGGAATTGCTTGTTTTGTAGACAACTCTGGAGTTTTAAAAGGATTGCTAACGGACGGTGATCTGCGGCGCCTACTACTTACAAAACAAAGTCCACTGCCAGCATTGCTTGTTTCGGATGGACTCAGTTTTGGAAATTCTAGCCCAACAACCGCCCACGAAGACGATGAAGTTTTGCAATTACAGGCAGTTATGAACCAGAAGCAAATCTGGGACCTTCCTATTGTTGATTCAGATAATAAATTACTCGGTTTATTACATAGGCATGATGCTAACTAGTAATCTCAAGGAGCGTCTACGCTCAAGAGAACTAATATTTGGATCTTGGGTATCATTTGCACACCCCTCAATTACAGAAATTTTTGCCTCTCATAAATTTGATTTTGTTGCGATTGATATGGAACACGGGACAATAAATCTAGAACAAGCTCAACGAATTATTGCTGCAAGCCAATATTTTAAAGTACCTAGCTTGCCAAGACCGGTGTCACATTCAAATGATTGGATTAAACCATTACTTGAATCTGGCGCTGATGGGTTGATTGCTCCAATGGTTAATAGCAAAAGTGAATTACAGTCCTTAGTTAATGACTTGAAGTACCCACCAATTGGCAAAAGAAGTTTTGGGGTAAACCGAGCTCAAGGTTATGGCAGTAATTTTGATCAGTATGTCGGAAACTGGAATAAATCATCAATTTTTATAGCGCAAATTGAGTCTAAAGAAGCTGTTCAAGATATTGATTCAATAGTTTCACACCCAGAACTTGATGGGATCATGATTGGTCCTTATGATTTATCTGGTTCACTAGGAGTTCCTGGGGAAAAATTTCATGCATTGGTTAAAGAAGCTGAAATAAAAGTAATCAAAGCATGTAAGGATCGGGGTATTTCCTGCGGCACACAGTTAAGCGACTTTAATCCTGACTCAGTAAAAAATGCACTTGCCATGGGTTATACATTTATTATTGCTTCCTCTGACTTATTTGTTTTAGATGCCTGGGCCAATAATGCTGAAAAGGTTATGCAAGGTTTCAGAAAATGAAGGGTAATTACAGCCAACAGTTGAAATCTCACGCAGATCTTTTTTCGCTTCAAGGGAAAACAGCGGCTGTAATCGGTGGTGGGGGTCATGTCTGTTCAGCACTAGCAAATGGATTTGCCAGTGCGGGTGCTAACGTAGCAATTATAGATATTCGTCTAGAAAAAGCAGAAGCCGTAGCAAAAGATATCAAAGATAAATTTGGCGTAAAGACAGTTGGTATTTATGCTGACGCAACGAAACAAAATGATCTTGTGGAAATGATGAAATTATTGTTGAATTTTTCAAGCAAAATAGAAATTGCCGTTAATGGTGGAGGAATTAATAGCCCCGAACCTTTTCTAGAGATTAAAGAAACTGATTGGCAAAAAGTAGTTGATTCACAACTAACTGCTACTTATTTAGGTTGCCAGATGTTTGGGAAACACATGCTTCAAAATAATTCAGGTTCAATTATTAATATTTCATCCGCTTCTGCGGATCCAGCACTTTCAAAGGCTTTTGCCTACTCTGCTGCAAAGGCTGGAATAAGGAATTTAACTCAGAATTTGGGAAGAGAATGGGGGAAGTCAGGTGTTCGAGTGAATGCCATTAGGCCTGGATTCTTTCCGACAGAATGGAATAGAAAAAATTTCATAACTCCAGAGCGAGAGTCTGCAATATTAAATCACACACCAATGGCTAGGTTCGGAGAGACGAATGAATTAGTTGGGGCAGGTATTTACTTGGCTTCCTCAGCTTCAAGTTTCGTCACTGGTTCTGAGTTAGTTGTTGATGGTGGGTTCTCCGCCATGACAATTTAAGCCAATGTCACGTACAGTAATAATTACAGGTGGATCTAAGGGAATAGGCTGGGGACTAGTCTATACATTTGCGAGCAATGGCTACAAAGTAATTAGTGGTTCAAGAACATTTAGAAGTGAGGTTCCAAAGGAAATAGCTGCAAACATAAAACAAATTAAGGTCGATGTAAAGAAAAAAGAGGACCACATTAACTTGGTCAAAACGGCTTTAGAGTGGACTGGGAAGCTAGACTGTTATATAAATAATGCAGGATTTTCAGAATGGCGTGATCTGAATTCTATAGATGAACAATTTTTAACAGATATTTTTCAAACCAATCTTTTTGGTTATTTCTGGGGGGCGCAGGCGGCCATGACGGCAATGAAAGTGGGTGGTTCTATATTAAACATTTCGAGTTTAGCTGCAAAGCGAGGTACAAGTAATAATAGTGCTTATTCTGCTACTAAATTTGGTGTAACAGGATTAACTCAAAGTCTTTGCAAAGAACTTGGGTCTAAAGGAATCCGTGTTAACTCAGTCTGTCCTGTATTAGTTGAAACTCCTGGGCTAATAACAGCTCTAGATTCTGATAACTCACCCGCCGGGTTGGACTCAACCAAGTTCCTTAACAATTTTGCTAAAAGCCAATCAGCACTAGGACGACTTCCCACCATAAATGAAGTGGCTGAACTCTGTTTATTTGTGAGTTCAGAGAAGGCGAGTGGCATAACTGGGCAATCGATTAACATTGACTGTGGAGTTTTACCAAATTGAAAATAGGTATTGTAATTCCTGCGAGGCTTGAATCACAGCGGTTACCAAATAAAGTTTTGAAAAAATTTCTAGGTATTTCTATGATAGAACATGTATGGCGACGAGCTGTTCTTGCTGCCCCAAACTTACCAATTGTAATTGCGACAGATAATATAAAAATTGCGAAAACATGCGAATCCTTTGGAGCGAAAGCTATTGTTACAAAAAAGCGTCATTTGTCGGGTACAAGTAGGGTTGGCGAGATTTCAAGCAAACTTAACTGGGACTATTACATAGTTCTACAAGCTGATGAAATATTAATAGAACCAAGAATTCTTAGATCACTAATTCGCAAGCTGCAAAAAAGTAGATATGTAGAGTTTATAAACGTTATATCTCCTATTATGGATAAATCTGAACTAAAAGACATAAATATTGTAAAGTGCGTACTTCGCTCAAATGGATCAATTATAAGTATGTTTAGAGAATCTGGTTTAACTTGTCATATCAATACTCAAATAAAACTTACAAAAAAAGTTTCTGGAGTTTTTGCTATTTCACACAGCAGTTTACAAAAATTATCTTCAAGAAAAAGATATGAGATATCTACCGCTGAGTCAATTGAACAAATGAAGTTAATAGAACTTGGAATTGCTGTTAATTCACTAATATGTGATCACAATTTTCATTCGGTGAATACAAATACCGAAGCAATTTCTGCTTTAAGAATTTTGCAAACAAATTCTGTCCAGAAAAAAATTATGAATAATTATATATGACGAATCCATTATTAACCTATTTAGAAATTAAGCTAGAAAAAATCACAGTAAAATTGCCTATTGAAAATATATTGTTAAATCCATTTTATAGAATTTCTAAAGGAACTCCCGAACAGCTTAGGCAGTATACAATTCTCCACGGTAAATACTCGTACGCACTTGTCTCATGCCGCCTGTTACTCAATGTGTTAATCGCACCACTAAAAATCTTATCGTACATTTTATTTAGCATAATTTACAGAGATTCAAGTGCAAATTTCTGTAAATTGATAGTCCGAAGTGATGTAATATTTTTATCACATGCACTGGAAGGAAGCCTAAATCTTTCACCTAAAGATCAATTTTATGGTGATCAACCAAGTATAATTGCATCAAAATGTAAAGTTTCCATTGTTTATACCAATCACTTTAGAACTAACTATAAATCAAAATCGGATTTGTTACTTAGAAAAATACCAAACGTTCAAGGATTGCTAATACCGAAATTTTTGTCTCCACTAGAAAATTACCAATACTTAAGAACTATGTTTAAACTGATCTATCAAAGTTTTCGTACCTTACTTCTAAGTAAAGATATCAATTATAAAGATAGAAATATTTTACTACTTGGTATAAGTAAAACATTTTCTAGGGCAACTTATTCTAATTATCTTTTGCAGGTTTATCTACTAAAGGTTTTAACTTTGAGCCATTGCAATTCACTAATACTAACTTTAGAAGGACACAGTTACGAAAATCTTTTATACAAGTTAATTGAGTCCAAAGGTCTACCTATAAAATGTATCTATTATCAACACAGTCCAACAGTCTTGGGGCATATTGGGATTAAAACGTTTCTTAAATCTATTCAAAAACCACTCGAGATATTAACTACAGGACCAATTTATTCGACATATTTGTCTCAATTAGCACCTCACCATAAGTATTCTGTTGTCGGGTCTATGAAGTTTTCGCGACATTTACAAAGTAATGATAAAGTTGTTAAACAAAGAATATTATTTACTCCAGAAGGTACTAATTTACATTCCATTGAATTTATAAAACTCGCTTCGACTTTAAGTCGAGTGTTACCTAATTATGAAGTAGCAATCAGATTTCATCCGAATTTAAGACAAGGTTTTAAACTAAGATTTTTGATAATTAAAATGAAATATCAAAAGAATTTTTCAGTATCAAAATTATCATTAATCGAGGACTTACATGAATCAAAATATGTTGTATTTAGATCCAGCGCAGTAGGAGTAGAAACTCTTACTGGAAATTCTATCCCCTTATTCGTTTCAGATGAAAAGTTTAAAGATTTGAATGTTTTTAGTATTTTTCCCGAGTCGCCTTTTCCGTCACTTCAAAAAAACTCCTTGATAGATTTTATATCTAAGCCAACCGAAGTTGATATAAGTAAATTTGCGTTTTACTATTTGCAGATGTTGGCTCCAGTGAATAAAGCTCAATGGGAAGTCGCCTTAATGTAATTTTGATAATAGTATCTCCCCAATGAGTACGAGGTATAGTTTGATCGATACATAAATTCTTTCTAGAAAACCACTTTTTTTATCGCCTAAGAAAATATAATGAAATGATCTGGCAATTTGAGCCACCATCATTCGTATCAATGAAAGTTCATCGTTATTCATAACAAAGTCTAGCCTTAAATAACCACCAGATATAAATTGTTTACTTGTAAGTCTTGACGGATTCTCAAGTTTTTGACTAAGTACAATGGCCTTTGACGCAAAATAAATTTTATTTTGTCTACTAACTTTATACGAGAATATAACATCTTCGTAAGCTGAATACTCAGTGTTACGATTTGTGTCTTCATACATCCATAAAACAGATTTTTTCCAAATTGAGATACCGTTGGCCCACGAAATTTCACAATCGGTTTCTGCATTTTGATATTCTTGGGCATGTCCGGAGGATAAAATCGCTCCACGTTTTGGACTCCATAACCCAAAATATTTTAGTAATAATGTCAACAACAAAGAAAACTTGGGATACATAATTCCATGGATTTTTAACCCGAATCCGCTCGCATCACTATAATTTTGATTATCTAAGTAATTTTCAATAAGGATTTTTAAAGTATCTTGGGTGAATTTTAAATCGTCATCTAAAAAAAGCATCCACTCGCTTCTTGTACTTAGGGCTTTAATTCCCAGAAATTTTTGATGTCGCTGATTTTCACGCAGGCTATGAATTATCTTGATATTTAGGTAATTCTGAAATTGAATTGCGATCGAGGAAACATCCATACCCGAATAAACCAGAATTATCTCGTTAGGATGTGTGGTTGACTCTGCAATAGATTTTAAAAGCATTTCTAGATTGCCAAGACGATTCTTGGTGGCAATAATTATGCTTATATTATTCATTTGGCTTAAATTTTGCATAATATACAATTATATTATGCAACTTGTGCTAAAGTAAATGGATATGACCTGGACCAAAGAAAACTCATTTGATAGAAGTACAGGAGCTCAATTTCCTCCATCTTGGCCAAATGAGATGCTTGTAAAGATTCTCTCAACAAATAGATTTTGTACATTTGATAACTTAAGTGAGAGTGTCAAAGTTTGCGAGATAGGATCTTTCTCAGGTAGCAACTTAAGGTTTTTTTTAGATAAAAAATTTGTTGTTTATGGAGTTGAAATCAACCCAGAAATGGTTGAACTAGGTGTGCAGAATTTGGTGCGACTGGGATATGTGCCTCCCCCTATTGTGATTGGTGATAACACAAACATACCTTATCCAGATGCATTTTTTGATCTTTTAGTATCTATTAACACTCTACATTATTCTTCGGAAAACGAATCTAATTTAGCAATTAAAGAATTTGCTCGAGTGATAAAACCGGGTGGACATGCCGTTATAGAAACTGCTGGACAAAAACACTTTGCAGTCAAAAGTGCACTTAGGCACGGACTTCTCAATTACGAGTGGAAAGCTGGTGGGTTTAGACAATCTACAAAGTTTGGCTTCTTTGATTCAATAGAGCATTTTAGAGAGGAGTTATTGAATGTATTCGCAAAAGTTGAGGTTTGTACACGAATTGAAAACTTTCCAGAAATTGAATTAGAGTTCATGGTTGCTATATGCAAAAAATAAATTCATATCATCACTTAAGTTCATCTATCATGTTTTCAAGTAAATCAGAAATATACACCCTATTTTTTTTGGCATAGTTAATCAACTTTTCTTTGTGATCGGAAGAGACTCCTTCTAGTTGACCAAAAAATCTTTTTCGCATAGAACCACCTCTCGGACTTTTATGCAAAACATCCATATTTATATTAGGTGCACCCGCTTCAGGCGTAAATGTGATTAAATAAAAACAGTTTTGGAGTAAATATGTAAGCTCACAGTTTGTCGAATTTTCAGGCAAAAGGTGGAATGGATTTCTCGCAGTATATAAACTGTTATTAGTGGTTACTATGCGAAAGTATTCACTGTTTCTGAGGTGTTCAGCAATCCCTTCATCTCCAAAAACAACTTTTCCGCCATATTTAGTAACACGCTCCATTTCATTGATTGAGCCGGATAAGTTACCAAATAAATTTATACCACCGAAGTGAAATACCCGATCAAAATATTTAGATTTATAGGGTAAATCGGTTGCATTACTTACGGTAAAAAATAATCTGTTATCCAAATACTTTGACGCACAATACTTGACCATACTTAAACTTATATCTTGACAATGTAATTCTCCGTTCTCCCCTATTTTTTAAGTATTAAGGGAATTTCATCACCAAAACCCACTCCAGTGATTAAAACTTTCATACCTGGTAAAGGGTTTAGTTTATCAACTAAAGTATTTCGAAATGAAGATTCAGAAGTTTTAAATGTTTCAAAAAGCCAAGCAAGATAATTTTTATAATAGTTTAAGGAATTATCGCCGTCATATTCAACAATATTTTTTTTTATCAAGTTCCTTTAGGGTCTCATTATTCTGAATAAAATCAATATATGTAGTATTTGTATGATCACCTTCAGGTACTGGCTGACTAAGCGCTTCTAATTTTTTTAAAATTTTTAACTCCTAATTTTAAATAATGGTTCAATCGGGTCCACATATAAATTTTCAGAGTATGAGTTCTCTATTTCAACTTTTTGAATCAATGTTAACACTTCCCTATAGGCTTTTGTAATTTTATCCAAAGCTGACTTGTCATGCTTTAAAGTTACGTTATGGCTAGTAATTATAAGTATTCCTCTGAAAAACATTTCTTGTAGGAAAAGGGTTTTCGTATATGAAATGTTCTTGAATTTACTAGCATCCCAAAGCAAAAAATTCCAGGATGGATGACCGGATATTTTCAATCCTTCAAATTCAAGCTCCCCTATAACTTTGTTTACTTTTAGAGCTAAAGTACTACCGATAATCTCTAGTTTTTTAGTTACATGTTCAGTTTTTATTTTATTTAGCACAACTTTAGCCGCAGCAAGCGATAACAATTCTCCTCCAAAAGTTCCTGAATAAAAAACTCTATCCATGTATGACATTACTTTCGAGCTTCCAGCAATCGCAGAAAGAGGAAACCCGTTCGCAATACCTTTACCAAAAACTGTTAAATCAGGAATAATTCCAAGTATTTCTTGTGCACCACCAGGAGCAACTCTGAATCCCGAAACAGTTTCATCAAAAACTAGCACAATTCCACGTTTTTTCGTTTCTGCCCTAATTTTCAGTAGTGATTCTTTAGTAATTTCATCAGCACTGATTGGCTCTAAAATTACCGCAGCGATATCCCCTTCATATTTTTTAATCAAATCCAAGAAATCATTAGTGTCATTTATGTTAAATTTATGAGTTAACCCTGAAACTTGATTTGGAACTCCTAGGTTCATGCTAGTTGTACAAATAAACCAATCGTGCCAGCCATGGTACCCGCTTACTAAGACATGATTCTTCCCAGTGTAGGCTCTAGATAAACGCACTGCAGCAGCACAGGCATCGCTTCCTGTTTTACCGAAGCGAACTTTTTCACAAGACGGTACTAGATCTTGAACGAGTTGTGCCACCTCAAATTCTAATGAAGTTGGCAGTGATAATGTTACGCCAAGTTTTAATTGCTTCTTCACAGCCTTGTCAACTTCACGATCGCCGTAACCTAAAGTGACTGCTGCTAAAGAACTTACGAGATCAATGTACTCATTTCCATCAATATCCCAGGTTTTACAACCTTTTGAACGATCCACGAACAGGGGAGCCACTCCTCTTGGGAATTGAGTGCGAGATTTACTAAATGTTTGAGAGCCAAGTGGAATTAAATTTTCTACCTGAAAAGACCGCTGTGTAGATTTTGTATACCTCTCAAGTAGATTAATACGTCGATTTATCATAATTTAGGGACGAAACTTTGAGCGATCATAGTGTTATTGTATCCTACAAAGGAAAAGGAGTGGTGGCAATTGTCGAAATTGATTATTTTTGGCGCAGCCGAAATGGCTGAAATAGCTCACTATTATTTTAAGAATGACACTTCAAATAAGCCAGTAGCTTTTGCGGTGGATGATGAGTTCTATAAAGAATCTAATTTATTAGGATTACCCATAGTACCTTGGTCCGAAATTGTTTCAAAATTCTCACCAAAAAAATATAAGATGCATGTTGCAGTGTCCTACAAAAGTTTAAACAAAATTCGAGAAAAGCTATATATACAATGTAAAAATAGTGGTTTCCAACTAATATCTTATGTTTCTACCAAATCTAGCATTTGTAATGAAATAACTTTTGGCGATAATTGTTTCATTTTAGAAAATCAAACAATTCAACCTGCTGTTAAGGTTGGCAATAATGTAATGCTATGGTCAGGTAACCACATTGGACATGGTTCAGTTTTAGGTTCTCATATATATATTTCATCTCATGTTGTAATTTCTGGGCATGCAACAATTGGGAAGCGCTGTTTTTTAGGAGTAAATTCAGCAGTTAGAGATTTCATTACAATTGGATCCGACAGTTTTATAGGTATGGGAGCCATCGTAACAAGAGATTTGGCGGAAGGAAGTGTGGTATTGCCAGCTCGAAGTGAAATATTAGAACCTAAATCTGAAAAGGCTACTAAAATCATGAAATCTACTTTTGATGCTTGATAAGTTTGATTACAGTGGAGTTATAAATACAGAATGGGAGAGACTGGGGCTGGTATTCGCACCTAACCATCGATTTAAATGGTCATTGACTCATGCAATGCTTCCTACTCCCCTTAAAGTAGGAAGCATATATAGAATTTTTTATTCAGGAAGAAATCAATTTAACCAGTCAAGTATCGGGTGGTTCGATATTGATTTGGAAAACAACTGTAAAATTGTTGAAGTTTCCAAAACTCCAATTTTAGAAAAAGGAGAGCTAGGCTGTTTTGATGATAGTGGTGTTTCGCCATCTTGCGTAATTAAACTTAGAAATGGAGAATTAGCTCTTTACTACATAGGCTGGAACCCAGGTTCTACGACAAGAGTAAACCTCTTCGGTGGGCTAGCTATTAGTAAAGACGAAGGTAAAAGTTTTATTCGATGGTCAAAGGCCCCTATTCTAGAGCGTAATAAACTAGACCCCTATATCAATACCGCACCTTGGGTTGTTGAGTTTAACGACGAATATAGAATGTATTATGTTTCTGGGTCCGAATGGGTTGATAAAGACTCACCTCGATATAATATTAAAGTAGCATCATCTCAAGATGGATACGAATGGGAAAGATTAGGCAAAGTAGTGCTTGACTTTTCAACAGTAAACGAAACAGCACTTGCTCGACCATTCGTAATATTTGATCAAGGAATCTGGAAAATGTGGGTATCTTCAAGAGTTAAGAATTATTCAATTATTTATGCAGAATCGTTAAATGGGTTAGATTGGACTAGAAAAGATGGGAGTAACTGCTTAAAGCCTTCAAATTTCGATTACGAAAATACGATGACTGAGTACGGCGTAGTTATAAAAGGAAGTGAATTCTCTTGGTTACTTTATAATGGTAACAATTATGGTAAAGATGGAATTTTGATTGCAAGGAAAAAACATTGAAAGTTGCAATTATGCAACCAACATTTCTGCCGTGGCTAGGATATTTTAATTTAATTAGTAGTGTTGATTTATTTGTGATTTTAGATTCAGTGCAATTTGAATCAAGATCCTGGCAACAAAGAAATAAAATTGTCATTAATGGAATATCTAAATGGATCACCATTCCTGTAACTTTGCCTTATGGGGTACTTACAAAAATTAATCAGGTGGAAGTTAATAAAGAACATTTCTCTGCAAAAAAATTAAAATCTACTATTTTCCATGCTTACGGAAAAAATAAAGGATATTCATATATAGAGTCGGAGATTTTCCCTTTAATAACAGACGAGGAAAAGCTTCTTTCAAATATAAATTTATTCATAATTAAAAAAATCACACAGGATCTAAAGATTTCAACAAAGTTTTTAAAATCGAGTGAATTACAAGCAAGCGGGTCAAAAGCAGATTTAATCTTAAATATTTGTAAAGAAGTTAAATCAAAAGTATATGTATCACCTAGGGGATCTGAGGCGTATCTTCATAACTTTCAAGGGTTTGAACAAAGCAAAATAGAGTTACAATATCAAGACTACGAACATCCTGTTTATTTTCAAGGCAATCGAGATTTTATCAGTCATTTAAGCATAATTGACGCAATTGCAAATATTGGACTTGAATTAGTGGCAAATCTAATTATCCCAGAAAAAACAAATGATCTCATCTCCTAAAAGAATTGCCATCATTCCGGCGCGTGGAGGTTCGAAAAGAATTTCAAATAAAAATATGCACTTAATTAACGGTACTCCAATAATTAGATACATTTTAAATAGTGCAGTCAGATCAAATTTATTCTCAGCAATCATAGTATCCTCTGATTCTGAGACAATTTTAAATTATGTTAGCGAATTTAATGAAGTTATTCCTTCAAAACGTAACCAAGCATTGTCTAGTGATACAGCCACAATTTATGAAGTTCTAAAGTCTGAAATTGAGTCTCAAATCAAACAAGGTAATGTTTACGACGAGGTATGGATGTTAGCAGCAACAGCTTGCTTATTAGATGCTAACGATCTTATTGAAGCCGCTGGGAAGTTTTCTAACTCTTCGGCCGCCGATGGGTTACTAGCAGTTGTAAAGTATGATGTACCTCCCCAGTGGGCTTTACAAATAAATGATCAGAATAAACTTATAGCAATGAGTTTTGATTCTACTCAAAGTAGGTCCCAAGATTTAATCGAACTTTACCATGACGCGGGATGCTTAGCTATTTTCCGAGGTAAAACATTTCATACTTACGAAACAAATGTTCCAAATAATTTTTTTGAACCATTCGTTATGCACAGATTTAAAGGAATAGATATCGATACCTATGAGGATCTGTTCATAGTTGAGGCATTAATGAAATCAAATTTTACTAAAAATCTTCCCACTTAATTTTTTGATTATCTTTAATTTTTTTATTTGAATTCAAATTAGTAAGCATCCCAATTAGAGTAGATGGTATACCGTCTCTTGGGCCTTGCTCCGAGATATTGTCTAAATGCAACTTTTCTCCAATGTCTATTGAGCGCATTGTATAAATTGATTTACGACGACGACCATTTTTTTCATCTTCGACATAGTACTTTTCACCATCCCCAAGAGAAGTCAAAGACTCTCGGATATTCTGTGTGTATTTTTTAAAAAGTTTTGGTTCTAATGCGTACCAGTGATCGGCACCTTTTTTGTTTCTATTTAATGTAATGTGTTTTTCAAATACTCGTGCTCCTAATACTGCAGCCCATCCTCCTATCTCGACGCTTTCTGTGTGGTCAGAAAATCCAACAAAATTGCCATACCTAGAAATCAATTTAGAAATAGTTTTCAAATTTGCAAGTGAAGTGGCTAGTGGATATTTCGAAATACAGTGCATTGGAATAATACTTTGATTTTCTGTTGATTGAAGAACTTTCAAGGCCATTTCAACCTCAAACCATTCACTCATACCTAGTGAGACTAGAACAGGTTTCATACTCCTACCTGCAGCTAGCAATAGTTCTGAATTTAACAACTCTGATGACGCAATTTTATGAAGTGCTACTTGACCAGACTCAAGGGCTTTAAATGCATTTAAGTTGAAGGCTGACCCAAAAAAAACCAGATTTAGTTCATCACAGTACTTTTTTAACTTTGGTATCCATTCAATTGGTGTTACGTAGGACTCAACTTCCGAGTACGCTTCGTGATTACTTGCTACGATGTCCAAAGCGTCAAAAAATTGGAACTTTACAGCATCAACACCAGATTCGACTGCTGCCTCTAGATAAGAAAATGCAAGTTCTAATGACCGGGCATGGTTTGAACCAACTTCCGCAATAACAAATGCGTTTCCACCATCAATCTGTTTATTACCGATTGACATTGAACTTTTGTATTTCAAATCAATTCCTCAATTCTTACTAATATATTTTTTTCAGAGCCACCAACAAAGAATACTCTATCTTGGCTAATCGAAGTTCCTATTTTATCGTTGTGGAGAATAAAATTCCTAAAATTTGAAACAAATTTCTCAGACATTAAAGCATTGGAGTCTCTGTCAATCCTACCCACCTTAGTAATCGGTGAATAGTTTTCCAACAACTTAGTAGTTTTTGCCTGCGCAGCATTCAAATCTACAACAAATGATTTCTTTTGAAGGAATGCTATTTCATTCCTACTTAGCCCGCCAGTTACAAGAGCAACTGTCGAATCCTCATAGAACTTGCATAAATTCTTAACATTCCGTTTAAATTTAAATTTATGTTGAGAGCCCGAAACAAAAAGTTTGAGCACTTTTCTTCTTTTTGAATCAAAATAAGGACCGCAAATTACAGTTACCTTTAAATTAACCGAATGAAAAGAAACTAATTGGTCTAGGTAAAACTCAGTTACTTTAGCAGGATCGCTTCCGCCGCAATTTATCAATACGTGATGTTTTTTCTTGCGATCACTTTTCATTTTCTTGGTTAACGAAATTAATTCGGTACTAAAAATTGAATAACCTAGGCCCGTTGACAACTTCTTTCTATTTTTAGTACCAATATGACCATAAGGGTAAAAAACATGATCAACATATTTGTAAAATGGCATTTTGTTAATATTGCGCAAATCAGATTCAAGAAAAAAAACTTTTATGTCCAGCAACTTTAATTTTCTGAGAATCATAGCCAATTCTTTTTTAAAAGATCGTATATATCGTGGATCCAGATCTACAACGGCGCATATACTTTTATTCTGTTTCTGAAACTTTGTCAATTTAAATTCTAACGGATTTCCCTCCTTCATTTTATGATGTTGAACTTGCCAACCATTCTGTTTGGCTATTTTTGAAAAATTTTGCATTCTTATTTCATGGCCTATTCCATAGGTGGTTCCCGCCACCGACAAAAGCAAAAATAATTTACGATGTTTAACAACAACGAAATTAATTCCTCTCAAATTCTCACCATTTACGTGGATCTATCAGAGCTACGTCATCAGATGAAAGATTTCTGTATCGCAAATTCAATTGAGGAGAAGTAAAGTAATCATTTATCTGAATTAGTGAATCCAAATCATTTACCCCAATCACAGCTTTTTTAATACAATCAAAATTATCTAAAATTTTTAGGTAGTCTAAACAGACTTGTAAAAATTCTAAATTATTAACTTGACAAAAGGAAAAAAATTTTACAATTGCTGGATGTGATTTAAAAGGATTTTTATCTGTATTATTGAGCAGAACTCCCTGCAAAAATATACTTCGGACCCATATGTCATGTAAGCTTAGATTAATTTTGAGTTCTTGCATTTCAGAAAGAATAAATAAAAGTCTTTGATCAATCACGCTCGAATTGATTTGTATAACGACAGGAGCTTCCAATTCACTATACAAACTAATTAAATTCTTAACTTCGTATGTACTTATTCCTATGTTAGTAAACAATCCTTGTTCTCTAATTTTTAACATAAAACTAAAGAATCTTGCTTTTTGAACTTGATCAAGTACATCCCAGTTATGAATAAATAAGGTATCTAGTTTACTTCTTTTGATTCTATCAAGAATCTCTAAAATCAGTGCTTCAACTTGTTTATTACTCTGATTAGAAAGTATTAACTTAGATGAAATTTTTTGACTTGGATTAATGATACCTAATTTACTCTCGCAGTCTCCATAACTCGGAGCCGTGTCAATATCTCTTATTCCTAGTTCAAATGATTTGGCCAACAATTTTTGCATTTCAAAGAGGCTTAGCAGATTTTTGTTGAAGTTGCCATAATGACTTCTCCACGAAGCGGAACCGATCACAATTTCCAATGCTATGACTCCAATGTTTTGAAATTTACTATTGAGCTTTCCTCGAATTGTTGAGGATTTTAAGAAATTCATTTACAACAAATTTTTGTTTTCGCCTATTTAATTTTGGGAATATAGGTAATGTTAGACATTCATTGTAGTAGTTCATTGATTGGAACAAATCGCTACATTCATAACCTAAATCAGAATAATAAGGATGCATCGGTATTGGAATGTAATGAACTTGAGTAATGATTCCAAGATTTCTTAGTTGTGTCATTAATTCATTTCTATTGATTGAAAGAATTCTAAAGTTAATTCTTACCGGATAAATATGATTGGCACTTATTGACCTATCAAATTTTTGAGCCGGAGTGACAAGATCATTCCCAAAGAATTGCTCGTCATAATATCTTGCAATTTTCTCTCGACATTTCAAGAATTTATCGATTCTAGCGAGTTGAGACAGCCCAAGTACTGATTGAATTTCAGTCAATCTATAGTTAAATCCTAAAGAATTCATTTCATAATACCACAAATTTAGTTTTCCGTTTGTAAAAGCATTCAAATTTGACTTCATTCGATCATGCAATTTATTAATTCCATGACTCCTCAACCTAAGAAGTTTTAAGTAAATATCTTCTTGATTTGTGGTTATTACTCCCCCTTCGCCCGTAGTTATGGATTTCACTGGATGAGTAGAAAACACGGTAATATCTGAAAACTGGCAGCTCCCAACTTTGCTGCCATTTTTATAGCGGCTTCCCAGGGCATGCGCAGCATCCTCAATAATTTTTATACCTTTTGGACTGCAAATGCGAAAAATACTTTCCATGTCGCATGTTAAACCTGAAAAATGTACAGGGATTACGGCTCGCAAATTAGTGTTTTGGTTGATTCGGTTTTGAAGTTGAATAGTTGATAGATTTATAGATGTCTCTTCAATATCCACAAAAAAAGGTTTTTTCCCAGCATACAATATGCAATTTGAAGAAGCAACAAAAGATATTGGCGAAGTCGCTATCTCTGATTCTTCTGGTAACTCAAGCGCCAATACTGCCAGGTGTAAGCCAGCGGTAGCACTGGAAACTGCTACTGCGTATTTGGCACCAACATATCTTGCTACCTGCGCCTCATACTCCGCTATTTTTTTACCCTGTGTTAGAGACTTAAATTTAACTTGCCATAAAACTTTAAATGCATCGGACCAACTTATTGTTTGCTTTCCATATGGTATCAAGGGAGTAACCCACAAGATTTTAAAGTGTGTATAAAACTTTCATCAGTGTGCCAATACGGATTGTTGTAGCTGTTGAATTCAAAACCATCTTTAACTTTGGTTCCCAAAACGAGTTTAGAGTTTGTGTCCAATACCTCTGGAGCATAAATTGCATAATAACTTGAATTTTCAAAGGTGTATGGACTGTCATCCGCAGTAATCATAATTTCATGCAATTTTTCTCCTGGCCTAATACCAATTATTCTGAATGGAATATTCGGCGCAACAATCCTAGCTACGTCTGTAACTTTGAAACTTGGTATCTTAGGCACAAAAATTTCACCACCGCTCATACGTTCTAAACTGTCAAGAACAAACTGAACACCAGTCTCTAAAGTTAGCCAAAATCTTGTCATTCTTTCATCTGTTATCGGGATAAAGCCGTCCTTAATCCGATTTTTGAAAAAAGGAATTACGCTTCCTCTCGAACCAAGTACATTTCCATACCTAACAACTGAGAATTTAGTTTTACGGAAATCAGTCAAGCCGTTTCCGGCAATCATAAGTTTATCTGAACACAATTTTGTCGCTCCATATAAATTTGCAGGGTTTGCAGCTTTGTCAGTACTTAATGCAATTACTCTCTGTACATCATTTTCAATTGAACATTTAACAATATTTTCTGCCCCTAAAACGTTGGTCTTTATTGCCTCCATGGGATTTTTTTCAGCAGCTGGAATTTGCTTCATTGCCGCAGCATGCACAACGACATCAACAGCTTTTGTTACCTGAAGGACGCTTGCAAAATCCCTTACATCTCCAAGTATGTACTTTATTTTTGATGAACTTAATACGTCATGCATTTCATACTGCTTGAGTTCATCTCGACTAAAAACTACAATTTGTTTAATCAGATCGTCTTTGAGAAGCTTTCGAATGAATTCTTTTCCAAAAGATCCTGTTCCCCCAGTAACAAGTACTGTTTTATCCCTTAAAAACATTTTTTCTCCACCTTTGATTAAATATTAGGCATCCTTGACGCATCTGAAATCATAGCATTTATATCAGGCATGAGATACCCTAATTCGTTGCAGATTTTAAAGTTGCTCAATGACATATCTAAGGGGCGGAGTGCAGTTAAATTTGCACTTTCTAAATTACATTCAATCACATTTGATGAACTAAATCCCCATTTTTCACACAATTTAACTAACAAATCAAATTTTGAAATGGGTTCAGAGCTTGAAACGTTATAGATACCAGACATTTCACTTAATATAAGTTTACTTATGGCACTTGTTAAAACGCCCAGTGATACTGGAGTAAATATGACATCGGCAAAACCAAGAATTTTTTTACCATGCAACAAACTCTCATATGCCCAGCCTAGAAATGAATTATTGGGTTCATCGTTAAAATCTAGAAAATTGCTTCTGATAATCAAAGAATTATCATACTTTTTAGCTATTAACTCTTCAGCGAATAATTTAGTTTTACCATATTGATTGACCGCAAAAAGTTTTTCGTCTTCCCGGATTGGCGTTTTTTTTAAATTAGTAAAATGATCAGTGCTTATATGAACATTTTTTATTTCAAATTTGTTGCACAACCCCATGATTGTATATGGCACTTGAGTATTCAAGGACCAGGCAGATTCAGGATTAAGCTCACAATAATCAACATTAGCTAACCCAACACAGTTGATAACTATGTCGGCCCCCACTTCAATAATGATGTCGGAAAGCTGTTGTTTATTAAAAACATCACACTTATAGACATTAGAATTATTCAAAGGTTTAATGTGATTATAAGTACCAAACACTTCAAAATTATTTTGTAAATTTTTAAATAAAAAACTACCTAAGAAGCCTGCAGAGCCCACAATTAACACTTTTTGCTTCATGATCAATTTAAAAATTTCTCTCGGAAAAAATATTGCAATTGTTTTTTGCCTTTTATAACTTTTATACTGCTCATTGACTGAGGTATCTTCCAGTCAGTGTAAATTTCGGGTAGGTAGAATGCACTTGGTATACCCAGTTCCTGACCAATAAACACAGGAGAAGTAAATGGAAGTCCCAAGACCAAGTCACAGTTTTTGACAGAATCATATAAATTTACAGAGGACTGTAAACGAAATACATCAGGCATAATTTCTATTTCCGCCAAAATTGTTGAATATTTACGTCCAACAGGATAGAGAGATTTTTTAAATAAATTATTGCGGATATCTCTTTTGTTTTTGACCAATATACGGATGTCAAGGTCTTTCTTGTATTGATTTAATAAATCAAAAATGTCTTTTAAAAAATCTGTGACCAATTCATCAGTGTATAAAGTTGGGGTTGGGAAATTCAAAAAAGGCGTTACATCAAAAATAATGACATGGATTTTTTTACTAGTTACTCGACTTAATTTCCCCGGAGTAGGCGTATAAAACAATATTGAACCACAAATTTCAACTTCGCAATCTGGATTATATCTTTTTATAAGAGATGCGTTTGACTCATTCCAAACAAAATGCTTTTTAATATTAGATTGAATTAAATAACTGGTATCGAAAGTCATTGCAGATGCTTTCAGTGATAATGGTATTGAATTAGCTGAGTACCAGAACATATTTGTGTTTAAAGTGCAACATTGAGAATGAAAAAACATTATCGGTAATTTGAATAAATTACTTTGTGTTGCAATTGCATCTACTCGGTCATAGAAACTCTTAGCAGTAATCCAAATTGGATCCTGAATGACATATTCGATTTTAATGAAAGTATAAACCTTCTTTCTGGAAGTTAAAACTAGAAATAAACGACGTATACTTAAATGTAGAACTTCCAATTTAGCCTGATAAGTGGGTAATTTTTTATACATGTACATGTAAATGTCAAAAGTTTGAATAATATTTTTAAACTTAGAATCCTTTAGAGGCGATTTTTTTCTGTTCTCAACAACAATCAATCTCGCGTGTGAGAGTTGCGTAAATTTTTTTTGATTTAAGAAATTATGAAATTGTTTTATAGGCATATTTAAATTTATTTGCGGTAAGCCAAAAGTAAATGTTAAGTTTGACTTATATACTTTTTTAAATGGATTATGAAATACAAGTCTCGCAAACATTAAAAATAAAAAAAACATTATTTGAAGAAAAACTTTTAAATTTATTTTACGACTCGTCAATATTTCTTGATACCTGCCATATACCTTCTGAATGAGCTTTTCTTCATCTGCAATTCGAAAATATCTATTGTGAAACCCTAAATTTGACACAATTCTATCTGAGGCCACGGTTGCATAAAATATGTTTGCGCCATTTTCCACCAAATTCTTAATGATAAATTTCTGCGCAATCGAAAAAGGAGTGTAGGTTTTTAAAATCTTATCACCATTCATTCAACTCTATAATATTTAATGTCTTTTTTTTAGTTTTATCATTTGTAGGATTAAATTGATCGTCTAAGACTAAACGATTAAGGTAATTTAAAAGTACATTTTCTTTACTAAGGATTTTTATCAAGTGCCCTTCTTTTGGTTCAGGACGAACTTTGTACACTCCACCAATTGTTGACAAGAAACCAAAAAAGGGATGGTCGTGAGTTATTTTGAAAGATCTTTCCCTAGTTTTTCCCAATAATTTAGGCAATAATTCAAGGTTTCCCGCTGCTTCTAAAACTTTACCGTCCTTACTGATTCGATATATGTATCTATCATTTTCTTTGACCCCCAAAAAGTTGTATATTTCAAGTTCAATTGCCTTTTTAATACCATTCCAATATTCTTCGTTTCTTACGATTGTTCCATCAAGACATTTGTATGTAAAAATATATGCTTGTATCGCATCCATTAAGTTAAAATCGGAACATTGATTACCTGATTCAATACTTTGATTATATGGTTTTGGCAAAATTATTTCAGGGAAGATGCCAAAACCCTTATACCCAAATTTGTAATACATATCTTTAACTTGTCGTCTAGCAATCACAATTATTCCAGCGAGTTGTAGATTTTGAGAAGTTTTCTCTACGGCAGAAATCAAGCGGATCAACATTTTTTGTCCACGATATTCCGGATAAACATAAACACTAGTCATGAATCCAATCAAAATCAGTGAATTATTTAAATACATTTTTTGTTTAATTAGTGATGCATGTCCAATTTTATGAAGATTATCGTAAAGCTCTATGGTCCAGATATTATTAGATTCTGATCGGTACTTCATTTTAACTACTTCTTGCTTAGAAGGGTCAGAAATACCAAATAAAGAAAAGTTATTTTCAAGCCAAATATTCAATTCGCCTGCAGTAGGCTGATAAATTCTTTCTTTAATCAAGTTATCGACCAATTTTCTGTGTATATGGTTTGCTTAAATAAGGAATTATCTTAGCTTTATATGGTTTTGAATATTTATTAATTACATGTGCCTGTATTCCAGGATATTGAGGAATATTTTGCCCGCTATCAATGACAATTACAGTTGGGATCAATTTTCCCATCAAAATATTATCTTCCTCCATTATTCTTCCAGAGTAACCCAATTTCCGTAAATCTTGAATTAAATAGCGAACTTGAGTGCCTCTTCTATCCCATTCGCTCGACCAAGAAAGCATTGTTTTATAGATTGCCCCTATTTGTAACTTATTTAATGTCGGATTTTTTAATTCTAAAAATTCCCAGTATCGGTAGAAGTGAGGAAATATTGGAAGTAAAGCTTTCACAATTATTTTTGGATTTAAACTATTAAGTTTTGATCTTTCTAGCCTTAATTTTCTCGCGTCATTTTCATATTTACACCAAATAACCCCACCGGCGCCTGTGCCCAATATTTTTGTAATTGACCATATTTCAAATCTTGAATTGAGACCTCTCACTTTTGAACCCAAAGGTTTGAAATAATCACAAGAATCTTCGATGAAATTTCCAGAATTTGCATTAGGAGCAACATATCCCCATTGATTGTAAACAACATCTTCTTTTGAGCCTAAACATGTAGTTGGGATAATTTGGTTTATTAAACAAGCATTTACAACGCATTGGCTTGCAAATTTAAATAAACTTATGGTGGGTTGATGCCAAAAGAGTCTAATTACTAAACTAATTGCGGATCGCCCCGAAGACACCAGCACAGGGTACCCACCAGTAAAGTTCGTCTGTAAAAAATTTTCAACATCTTGGTATTTTGCGAATCGAGGTAAGAATAATTTATTTGACTGTCTATACCAAATAGAATCTTTACTCATGATAGCTTTGTAAAAAGTATTGAAGCCACCAGTTTTCCACCAAAATATGACTTAAATTTTGAGATGTTCAAAGTTTTTTCATCTATTCTTCGCCTTAAATTTTCATATTGGTCTCCCATGTACAGCTCTTGAATCCCAATTTCCTTTAAATATAATATTGCGTCGTATATGAAGGAGTGCGACGTGGAAATTTTTTGAAAGATCTGGCTGGCACTTACGCCATAGTAAGATTTGGATTTAGTTCTGAGAAAATAACTAGCATGAACAATTTCGTCGTTTATGTGCCCCAAAAATAATACAGCTGACCCTTCGTAAATTAATTTTTCTTGTATCTCCCAGCTCTTGGTATTCCTAGTCAATCTGCCAGCAGACTTATAATGCAGATCGCGTAATTTCTGCATTGATAGTTTAATCTCAACTCTACTTGAATTGTGATCAATAATGAGCGTATTAGAATTATATTTTCCCTTATCACGATTCTTTATTGCAGCTTTTACACTTTTTGATAAGTCACGATAAATATTATTCCGATCATTAGATAAATCAATCAATCTTTCGTATGTAGATGCGCCACTAGTAGAAAATTTCATGATGGATTCTACAAGTGATGTATCATTGAAATTAAATAAATCTGAGTAGACTTTTATGGTAAACAAGCTTTTAGATAATTCACTTAAAAACCCACATTCAGTAAGTTTATTTACAAAAAGAGTACCTGCCAATGCAAGTGTGTTTGTGGAAGCTTTTCTTGAACTAAGTAACACCGCTGGATTTCCAAAATAACTCACGAATGAATCATTTGTTTCGGGACTATTAAACACTTGTGCAGCTATTCCAATTAGTGGACAACCATCTTCTCCGGCCAAGATAAATGAGTAATCTTTTAACAATCTCTGTTTAGAAATTGACTTGTAATATTCAATTTGTTTATAACTATAAATAGGATTGCCATTTGATGATTCGAGAAGATCGTCCCACTTACTTGGGAAGTCTAGGTTGTCGGCAAGAATTATCACTACTGTTTATCTTTGTCTGCTCATATTGCGGCGGTTCACCATTATTCAATTTTACCAACATAAATGCAAAACTGCTTACGTCCAGCCCTATTAGATAAGTCTATTCTATGGCAAGGCGCCTATCGCCGGCTTACATTTTGTGTCGAATTATATTTGTTATCCATACGCTTGGTGAATGCGCTAAGTGTATTTCCAGGTGATGTTAATTGAATTTTGCAGTAATTGAATTAATTGATAGAATAACTGCATCACAGTCCGAGTGCTTACAATTTGTAAGTGCCTTGCGAGTCTTAATCTCAAATCACCACCAAGACGCGCATCATGTCTTGATAGGTTGATATATGTCATTTAAAGATTTAGGT
>Ga0214923_10002434_pt1 | contig 24825 bp, 38 predicted proteins | sample LL1510_MetaG_FD_177993 | JGI IMG/M metagenome (GOLD analysis project Ga0214923, IMG submission 177993) | Freshwater microbial communities from Lake Lanier, Atlanta, Georgia, United States - LL-1510 | ecosystem: Environmental > Aquatic > Freshwater > Lake | place: USA: Georgia | collected...
CGTCCTTTTAGCGTAAAAGCAAAAGATTTTGCTCAATCACTTTTATTTTGGAAGGGAAGAAAAAAAGGAATTATTCGCACACGTGATATTAAACTGGATGATATTCGTGAAATATTCTTTCCTAAAAACTTTACTGAAAAGTATGGTTATTTAGGCTCAGTTCCTTATGATTCAGCTTTAAAATCAGATACTTTTAAGGCACTTTTACCTTTGGTTCTTGCTATGGATTATGAAGCAAAACCTAAATGGTGTCCTCGTTGGGTGCTAAGATTTTTGTATGTATTTGGTGATGATAAATCTATTGTAAGGGTTCGTAATAGGTTTTTATCTAACTTATCTAATAAATTAACCAAAGGAATTACATTATACGATTACAAGACTAAATGGACTTACTACGATTTAAGAATTAGTATTGCTGCTCCTCAATATCTACAAGATTTGGCTGATGATATTGAGTATGGTTATTACCAAAGAGGTAAAAGAGAAGAACTATTAACTAATATCAAAAAGTATGAACCAGATTTTAATAAATATATGACCATAGAAGAATTAAATGATTATTTAACTCAATTAGAATTATGATAACAAAAGATTTAATTCAAAACGAAGCTTTAAAAGAAATATTAAATTATGATAGATGTGGTTTAAATATAGCAATGGGTGTTGGAAAGACAAGAATTGCAATAAAACATTTAGATTATTATAATTATTTAAAAGCCTTAATTGTGGTTCCAAAATTATCAGTAAAAGAATCGTGGATTCAAGAAATTAAAAAAATGGAACTTGATTACTTATATGATAATATTGAATTTACTACATACTTATCTTTAAATAAAAAAAATCCTAAAAAATATAACATTTTATATTTAGACGAATGCCATAATATTTTAGAAAATCATCTTAACTTTTTAGAAAATTTTAATGGTAAAATATTAGGTTTAACTGGAACTCCACCTGTTGATACTTTTTCAACAAAATATAATATAATAAACACTTATTGTCCAATTGTTTATAATTTTTCTATAGATAATGCAACTGATAATAGTATATTAAACGATTATAAAATATATGTGCACTATCTAACGTTAAGTGATAAACAAGATATTTTAAAAACTACAAAAAATAAATCTTGGTATACTTCTGAAATTAATGATTATAATTATTTAACTTCTAAAGTTGTTAATTCTATATCTCATAAAGACAAGCAATTTTATTCTATTCTTAGAATGAAAAAAATGATGGAATATAAAACAAAAGAAAAATATACTCAAAATATTTTAAACAAAATTAAATCTAAATGCATCGTATTTGCTAACACTCAAGAACAAGCTGATTTGTTATCACATTATAGTTACCATAGTAATAATAAAAATTCAGAATATAATTTAGAACTTTTTTCCAATGATAAAATAAAAATATTATCTTGTGTATCTCAATTAAATGAAGGAATTACAATACCAAATTTAAAGACTGGAATTATAATGCATTCATTTGGAAATGAAAGAAAAAGCAGTCAAAGAATAGGTAGACTATTAAGACTTAATCCTTCAGAAACAGCAATTTGTCATATTTTATGTTATAAAAACACAATAGATGAAGAGTGGGTTAAAAAAGCTTTACAACAATTCGATAATAATAAAATAATTTATTATGGATAAAAAAGTTTCTTTGTTAATTTATGAAAATTTTGGTATATTTGATTCTGTTAGAATGGATAATAAAAAAACATATCCTGTATATCTAAAATTTGGGCATTTTTCAAGTATTGATTATAATATATTAAATAGAATATTACCCACATATTTAAAAGCAAAAGAATTAAGATTTGAAGAAAATAATTTTGATTTTTGTCTTTATGTTTTAAATCGAAAAAATGGGAAAGATGAAAGAAATATTTATGAAACAACTAGAAGAAAATCTAGAAAATAACATAGAATATTTAACAATACAGTGTCCTAATTGTAATAAATATTATCTCTTAGATTCTAATGATAAACTAGAATGTCAAAATTGTGGTAGAAAGTTTACCATTGTAAAAGAATCTCTTATATATGAATGATATATATTTAAAACTCGCTGTAAAAAACGGCGAGTTTTATTTTCCTTTTATATCTTCGGAATATAAATTAAAAACATTTCTAAAAAATCTACCCGAAGGTACAAATTTAGAAATGTTTTTATCTATTAGTAACTCTAATGCTTCATATGCACAGTTAGCAAAAATACATGTAATGATAAAAGAAATAGCAAATTTAACTGGTCATAATATCTCGGAAATTAAAAAAATAGTTAAAGAATTATCGGGGTTATCTTTTAAAGATTATTATAAATCTTTTGCAGATTGCAGCAAAACAGAATTAAATCAATCTATACAATGTTGTATAGAGATTGGTGATTTTTTAGGAATCCAGCTCAGATAAATCTTTTTTAATTTTATCCATGATTTCTTTTGTTTTTTCTTTATCATCTGAAATATAAGCACTCATTAAATCTTTAGCATCATCGTAATCTATAGTCTTGTTATTTTGAATAATTAAATTTTGATTTTTAGCTTCATTTTTTAATATATTTAATATAATAAATAAGGTTAAAAATGAAGATTCTATTTCGTTTAAATCATCTACAGAACTTTGTTCTTGCAAAACTTTATTTATCTTAGCAAAAACTTTTGTTGTTTCTGAAGCATCACTTAGAGTTTTTATTGCAAGTAACAATATGGTTTGTTCTAATCCATGTATTAAACTTGGATTTAATTCTATATTTTTAATATTTTTAGAAAAATCATACGTATTACCTAAAGGAATTTTTGTATCTGACATATAGTTATTTTATAATACAAATATATGGAAAAAATAAATGTTTCTGAAATTAAAAAAAAACTTTCAGAAAAGGTTTTAAAACACAATTGGAATATATTAGATATATATATCAACTCTGTTGATTTTCAAAGTATAATTGAAGAATTAATAGAGCAAAAAGAAAAGGGATTTAAATTCTCACCTCGAATATATAATATTTTTGATGGAATAATAAGTTGCCCAAAAAATAATGTTAAAGTATTAATAGTAGGACAAGATCCATATCCACAAGAAAATATTGCAGACGGAATAGCTTTCAGTTGTTCTAAATCTATGATAGAACAACCAAGTCTTAAAATGATATTTAACGAATTAAGTAAAATAATTCCTAATTATTCTAGAAATCCAGATTTATCTCGGTGGACAAATCAAGGTGTTATATTATTAAATTATTCATTAACTTGTAAACTCGGAATGCCTGGATCTCATGAACATTTATGGAAATTTTTTAGACAATTATTTAGTGAATATATTAGATTAAATCATAAAGATTGTATTATTGTTTTAATGGGAAAAAAAGCACAAGAATTAGAAAAAGAATTTTCTAAAGTATATAAAATTAGTCATCCTGCATCTGCAACATATACTGGAAAAAACTGGAATAGTGATGATATATTTAATAAAATAAATAGAGATTTAATTAAATTAAATAAATCAGTCATAGAATGGTAAAACTTCAAGTTATAGAAGAAATAAAAAATTTTGAAAACCATATATTAAAAAAATATAATATAAACTTGAAAATATACCGCGATATTAATACATTGGGTCTTAAATATAATATGACAATAGAAGAACTTGAAAAATTAATGATTGCAATGTTCTGTGAAGAAAATAAAAATCAATCTAATTATAATTTTTCAGATAAAACAAATAGGAAAAAATCTTTTATTGCTTATAAATCTATTTTTATATATATTTCCCATAATTATTTAAAATATAGTTTAAAAAAAATTGCAAATTATCTTAATAATAGTAGAGGCAGCATGTATATTAGGGCAAATACAGCAAAAGATCTTTTGCTTTTTAATGATACATATATAACAAAAATATATAATAACACTATAAATAAAATCAATGAAAGTTATTGATTTCTTTCATAAAATAATAGCTAATAAAATTAGCGTTGATGCTTGTTATTTTTTATTTGCTATTAGTAATAAAATATCTCCGCTTTATGTTTTTGAAGAAAAATGTATTCGAGAATTATTAGAAAATGAACTTGTTACTTTTGAAACAATTAATAATATTAGAAATTTTACAATAACTAAAAAAGGACTATTATTAATGAGTGATATTGGCGAAAGTATTGATAAAATTAAATTAAAATCTGTTTCTGACTCAGATATTTTAGGAAAAGAATTTAAACTAATGATTGATAAATATCAAGAACTATTTCCAAAAGAAAAAATTATATCAGCAAATGGAAGCAGTCGTTATTTAAGATGTCAACCGGGTAATTTAATTACTAATTTTAAATGGTTCTTTTCAAAATATAAGTATTCTTGGAATGAAATAATACAAGCCACAGAAAAATATATTAATGAACAAAGTCAATCTGCTATACCATATGAATTTGCAAAAAGCTCACAATATTTTATATGTAAAGGAAATTATAATACAAAAACATCTTTATTAGCAGATTATTGTTTAAGAATAGATGAAAAAGAAGATAATAATCCATTTAAAGAAAAAATCGTGTGATGGAATTATGGAAAAATGAGTCTTTAGCTTACAACGAAGCTATTGAATATATCAAACAAAGACACAATGGAATAAGTAATTCTATTAAAACTCCCTGGTCTAAATTTAATGATGCTTTATTAGATGGTTTTGAATGGAATACTCTTACTGTAATCGCAGCAAGACCAAGCACAGGTAAAACTTTATTTAAAGATCAGATAATTAGTGAAGCTTTTAATTTAAATCCAAATGAAAATTTTAGAGTATTGGAGTTTCAGTTTGAAATGTCTGCAAAAGCTTCGGCAATAAGACACTTTTCTGCTAAAACTCAAATGTCTTACAAACAAATTTTAAGTGTAAACAATAAACTAAAACAAGAAGATTTTAATAAACTTGAATTAATAAAAAAACAAAGAATAGAAAATAATGTAGATTTTATAGATATTCCTCTTAATATTAATCAAATGAAAGATCAAATAGATTTATACTTTAATAAATATAATACAAAAACAATTATTACATTAGATCATACTTTATTAGTTAAAAAATTAGGAAATCAAAATACATTAGATAAGTTATATGAGTTGGGAGAATTTTTTACAGAATATAAAAAGAAATATCCTTGTTTATTTATTGTGTTATCTCAATTAAATAGAAATTCAGAAGACCCATTAAGAGCTGTTCAAGGTACATATGGAAATTATATAACTGGTGATGATATTGCCGGAGCAGATGCAATGTTGCAACATGCTGATAATTTAATAGGTATAAATAGACCAGCAATGAAAAGAATAAGACAATATGGCCCTGAAAAATTTATTATAGATAATGAAAATATACTAGTATTTCATTTTTTAAAAGTAAGAAATGGCGACCCAAGAATAAGTTTTTTTAAAGGTATATTTGAAGAAATGAGAATAATAGAAATACCAACCCCTCAAAAAAGTTAAAATGCCATATCCTCAAAAAGAAGAAATCGAAAAATTTAAAAATTATCATCGAGATTATTTTGTTAATTCCGTTGGAGTAACTGATTTTAAGTTTTTTGCTAAACCTGTATTTGATTTTAATAATATAAAATTTATCCCAATATTTGAAAGGGAAGTCGATTTAAATAATGAAATGTATATTGAACTTGTAGATAAAGACAATCAACCAATAGATGAAGTTAGAACACTATATAAATGGAAATGTTGTGATAAAAATCAATTAAAATCATATGTATCAAAACAATCAAAAAATAATGCTAATTACGTATTAATTCCTTTAGATGAATTAGAATTTATAAAAGATAATAATACAATATTTAATAGTCAGAATTTAAGTTTCTCAACAAATATAATAAAAAATATAAATAATGATATTGATAATTTAAAAAAAGATATTGAAAAAATACAATTAAAAATAAACGGATTAACTAATTTAATATAATGGCACAAAGCATATTAATAATTGCAGAATCTGGTTGTGGAAAATCTACATCAATCAGAACATTAAATCCTAAGGAAACAGTTGTAATAAATATTGCTTCAAAACCTTTACCATTTAAAGGTTGGCAAAGTAATTATGTTTTATATGACAAATCTGAAAATCCTAATGGAAATCTTTTAAACATATCAAATCCTACACATGTATATGGGGCAATGAAACACGTATCTGAAAAAATGCCTCATATCAAAAATTTAATTATTGATGATAAATAAAATATTGCATATTATCTACAATATTTGTATATTGTAGTATGAAAAGACTAACAAAAAAAGAAAGATTAAAGATTAAAATGGTAAAAAGAGATAAAGAAATAATAGTTGGTACATTACTTGGAGATAGTTGTCTTCGTTATGTACATTCTGGCTGTACATCTCCTCAGCTTACCTTTTCTCATGCTGAAAAAAAACAAAGTATACTTTAAATGGAAGTATAATTTGTTAAGTAAGTTCTTTAATGGATATATTAAAAGAAACAAAAAATCTAGATTTAAAGAGTTGAATTTTGTTTATCAAACTCTTGGAAAAAACTTACCTTGTCTAATAAATTTTAGAAAAAAGTTTTATCTAACTGGAAAAAAAGTCATTCCTTTTGATTTACTAGAAAAGTACTTTACAGCTAAATCTTTAGCCATTCTTTTTATGGATGATGGATGTATTAACTTAAAAACTATCAATCTTAATCTTCAAAATTTTAAAGAAGATGAATTAAAAAACTTTGTAGTTTTTATAAAAAATAGGTTTAATATTGAATTCATTTTAAAAAAAGATAAAACGTTATATTTAAGATATAATAGCGTCAACACTTTTTTGAAATTAGTTAGTAAGCACATAACAAAAGATATGCAATATAAACTGCCGAGTTATCATTAAACTTCGTGAATCTGGGAAAGTCCTGAAGAGGGTAACCCTGTTCCAAGTGCTATAGAAATATAGTAAAGGATCAACGACTAGTACATACCTTCTTACCAAGTGGAGTTGAAGAAGATGAAGTACCAAGAGTGCGGAGCATAAAAGGGAGCCAACTCCTTAACTTTTATGAAGATATAGTCTGAACTGCATGCATAACAAAAAGAAGATGCAGAATTGTAAGATAAAGAGCTTACAAGTTAACAAATGTGGCAGTACATGTCTAGTTTTGAATATTTTGACAGAGCTAATGAAAAAGGGTGGAATTAAATCATGCCCTTGTAAAACCACTTAAATTGCGGGAATATCCTAAAGACTATGGTACTAACTTTATATAGTAATATAATAAAGGGTGTTGTTAATCACAACAGTATAGTAAAAAGCTATAGTATGTACAATGGACAATCCGCAGCCAAGCTTCCCATAAAGGATGAAGGTTCAGAGACTAAAGAGGTGGATTTGATTTATAAAAGTATTTATGCTATATTTGTAAACACTAATACAAATAATGGTATGAATAAAAAAACTGTTAAAGAATATAGAGCTTGGAAAGCTATGAAAGCAAGATGTAATGCCCCTTCTGCAAAAAAAGGAATTTATATGAATGTTGAAGTCTGTGAAAGATGGAAAACATCATATGATGAATTTTTAAAAGATATGGGTAAAGCACCTTCAGATAAACATAGCTTAGATAGAATTGATAACTCAAAAGGTTATTATCCAGAAAACTGTAGATGGACAACCCAAGATGAACAATGTAAAAACCGAGGTACTTTTAATAAAGTATTTACATACAATAATGAAAGTATGGTTTTAAAAGATTGGGCTAAAAAATATTGTATAAAGTATACAACTTTATACAATAGAATTTACAGACAAGGGTTAACTTTTGAAGAAGCTATTCTACTAGATAACTCTAAAGAATTTAATGAATTTAAAGGAACATTGAAAGAGATAACAGAAAAATTTTCTATTGTAAGATATCAAACAGTAATTGATAGAATGCATAGAAGTTGGTCTTTAGAAGATGCTTTATCAAAGCCTTTAAAAAAATCAAATATGATATAGTCCGGCTATATATGAAAGTATATAGGTTTAACGATGATAAATTTACACAAATCGCAGCAAATTTAGCACAAGTTGCTAAAGCTCCAAAAGATTTAAGAAATGATTTATTTGTATTTTTTCTGACGCATTCTGAAGATATAATTGATAACAGTGGAAAAAGAAAAATAAAAGCAAAAACAATAGGAAAAATGATTGATAATTCTCTCACTTTAGAAGGATTATTTTCTATTGTTTTATTTGGTAAAATATTAAAATCAGAAAATGGAAAAACACAATATGTTTTTACAACACAATCTGACGGTGAAACAACATGTAAAACACCAATGGAAATGTTTTCTACAGAATATGTACCAAATGATTTACAATTAATACGTGAAACAATAATTAAATACAATAAATAATGCTTAGCACATCAAACATCACCTTAAACGCAGTTTCTCCAGTTATAGAGCCGGGTAATCATACTGTTAAAATTAACAGTATGGTTTACAACCCAGCACCATATGATCAAGAAGTAATTATTATTACTTTTAATTTAGAAACAATGCCTATAGGCAATAATTTTAATGGTTTTTTAGTTGATCCAAATAACACAAACGGAGAAAGATATAAAGGACAAGTTGGAAGAGTTAAATTAAATCCTTATGGATTTAAAACTATGAAATTTGCAAATGGTCAAGAAATACAAAGAGATGTAGAAATTTTAAAATATATTTCTATAGTTGCTGATGCAACTAATCTTAGGGACAAACTTGATTTAATTGAAGCTCCTAATATTTTTAGCTTTTTAGATTCCTGTAAGAGTTTATTTGTAAATACAGCATTTTTTAATGCTTGTATTGGAGGTAAAGAATATAAAAATTTACAAAATTATATAAATATAGATTTGCACTTTCCAAAATTAAGTACAAAATCTTTGTTCATGACGAAACTAGATAATTCAAATGTTTTGCAATATGACGCATCTAAACATCTTAAAAAACTAGTTGAGAATAAGCAAGAAGAATTTGAAATGTAAAAAAATAAAAGGAGCTTTGAAATATAAGCTCCTTTTTTTTTATTATGCTTAATACAAAAAATATTATAGTTGACATAAATCTTATTCCTAGTACTTGGGTTTTTGAATATTATTTAAATACAGAAAAATTACAAGGACAAAGAGTAAGAATTAAATCTGTTTGGAATACTGACGAAAGAACTCCAAGTATGTATTTGTTTGTTCATAACAAACAAAAAGAATATTACTTTAAAGACTTTTCTTCGGGAAACTATGGTAATAAAATAGATCTAGTTATGTTGTTATATAATATAGATTATTATCAAGCTATAAATAAAATAATTAATGATTTTAAAGGAGAACCTAAGTTTGAAAGCATAAATCAAATAGAAGAAACTAAATTTGAAATTAAAGAAATAGAATTTAGAAGTTTAAATTCAAAAGATATATTATTTTGGAATCAATTTAATATTGATAAAAATCTATTAATAGAATATAATATCAAACCAATATTTACTTTATCTATTCAAAAAAATAGACTTATTAAAATTGCTAATGACTATATGTATGCTTATAGTGATTTAAGCAATAATGTATATAAAATATACCAACCATTTAATAAAGAATTTAAATTTTTTAATATTAAAAGTTATATAAGCGGAATAGAAAATTTAAAATATACAGATAATTTAATAATATGCTCGTCTCTTAAAGACTGTTTATCTTTAAAATCTTTATATAATTTTGATGTAATAGCTCCAGAAAGCGAAACAACTATAATAAAAGAGTACATAATAAATAATTTAAAAGAAAAATACAAAACAATACTTACATTATTTGATAATGATAATCCTGGAAATATGTGTAAAAAAAAATATTATGATTTATATAACATAGATGGTATAATACTTCCTTTAGCAAAAGATATATCTGATTCAATTAAAATACACGGAATACAAAAAGTAAAAAATCATTTAAATAAATTACATGAGATTTTTTATACCGGGTAATGTACCAAGCTCAAAAAATGGCAGAAGATGGACTGGAAAATATTTTATAGCAAGTAAAACTGTTATTAATTATAGAAAAGCATCAAAAATTTATTATATAAATCAATCCTCTAAATTTAAAAAAGAATTTAATAAATTTATTAAGCCGGTAATTATAAATTTTACTTTTATTAGAAATAGTAAAAGAAAATTCGATTATATCAATCCTGCACAAACAGTACAAGATGATATGGTCGAATATAAATGGATTGAAGATGATAATGCTGATATAATTATTCCTGGATTTAATCAATATAAATATAATAAAGCTAAACCAGGAGTAATTATAGAAATATCAAATTTAAACAAATTAAAAAATGGAACAGACAATTGATGAATTTAAAACAATGTTGCAAATTATAAATAGTAATGATAAAGATATTGCTGTAAATAATATAATTAACGGAAATTTTGATAATATTTTTACAAAAATGATAATCAAAAGCATAGAAAAAATTAAAGATAAATTAGAAATAATTCGAGAAATTGAAAGTAAAAGTAATTATACAAACTTAATCGATGTATCAATAGAAGATATTAAAGAAGATTTAGAAAAAAATTCTCAATTTAATAATATATATGAATATTTTATTGAAAATTTTAAAAACATAAAATATGAACACGGAAGATAAAATAGCAAAAGCTAGTAAAAATCTTTTATTTAATGAAGCTTTTTACGGATTATTTCTAACAACACTTAATAAAAAATATAACACTTCTGTTCCTACAGCCGGAGTATGTTTAAATGGAATTAATTATGAATTAATAATAAACAGAGATTATGTAAATGATCTTTCAATGAATCATACTCTCGGATTATTAAAACATGAGCTTTTACATATTGCTTTTAATCATATATTAATATTTAAAGAATTTAATAGCCATAAAATTTTTAATATCGCAGCAGATTTAGAAATTAATCAATATATAGATGAGGAATTTTTACCACAAGGAGGATTATTACTATCAACTTTTCCAGAATTAAACTTACCCAAAAAAGCAGGTTTACATGAATATTATAAAATATTAGAAAATGCAAAAGAAAATGGCAATTGTCCTTCATTAAATAATATATTACAACAAATGGAAGGTGATTCTCCTTATAATCATGATACTTGGCAAGAATTAAACAATTTATCAGAAGCAGAGAAAAAACTAATAGATAAACAAAAAAAATATATATTTAAGGAAATTAAAAAATCAATTGAAAAGTCTAATGGAGTAATACCAAATGAATTAAAAGAAATAATAGATTCTTTAGATGAATTAGAAGAATCTAAATTTGACTGGAAATCTTACTTTAGAAGGTTTATTGGAAATTCTTATATAATATATACAAAAAAACTAAAAAGAAAATTTAATAAAAGATATGAAGAAAATCCAGGTTTAAAAATTAAATCTAAAAATCACATATTAGTTGCAATAGATACATCTGGATCTGTAAATAATGATGAATTAAAAGAATTTATTAATGAAGTTAATCATATTCATAAATCCGGACATTTAGTTACATTAATTCAATGCGATAGTAATATCAATTCTGTAGAAAAATTTAAAAGAAATACACCCGTAACTATATTGGGAAGGGGAGGAACTTCTTTTCAACCTGTAATTAATTATTTTAATGATAAAAAAATATATACAACACTTGTATATTTAACTGATGGTGAATGTGAAGCTCCAATAAATACACCTAAAAATACATTGTGGGTTTTAAGTTCTCAATCAAAATTAACAAATCATTTGCCAGGTAAAACTATTAAATTATGAGCGCAGTAACACTTAATATAACTGAATTAAAAACCTTAATTCAACATATAATAAATAATAATAGATTTTTACAAAATCAGGATAAATTGCCTGTATCTGTAGAAGTTATTGGTGAATCAGGGATTGGAAAGACATCATCTATAATGCAAATTGCAAAAGAAAACAATCTTAATTTTGTAAAATTAAATTTAAGTCAAATTGAAGAATTGGGGGATTAATATTAAGTTTTATTTTGTATATTATTAAAATAAAAACCAACCAGGTCCCCTTAAAATTCCGTGAACTCAGGGAACATCCTGCAAAGGACAATCCTGAGCCAAGTTATATAGAAATATATAGAAGGTGCAACGACTAGATATAGTAATCTTACCGGGTGGTGCTGAAGATGAAATATCCACGAGCGCGGAACAACAATTTATATCTACCAAGATTTAAAGATTGTTGATGATATAGTCTGAACTGCATAGTAATATGCAGAACTATAGGATAAAGAGCCTATAGGATAACATTATGTTAGTTGGTTTCCCAGTCCGACAATTTCAAATGTATAAAGAACAAAAAGTTACAGACGGTAATTTAAATTATTTGACTAATCAAAAAGTTGATTCTGTAAAAAAAGTAGGTGTTTGGGTAGATGAACAAACAATGAATGAATATCTAAAGAACGGATATAAAATAACAGGAAAAAATAGAATGTCTTATTGCGCTCCAGAATGGATTGCTGATAAAAAAGAAGGTGGTATTTTATTATTAGATGACTGGAATCGTGCTCAAAAATAAATAGGAAACTATTTGTTCCGGTTAACTAGAAGTTGTATATTAGAGTATGGAGAATTTATTTAAAACAAGATCACTAGCTAAAACTTATAATATTTCTGGAATTTATCTTATACAGATAGGTAACAAAATGTATGCAGGTGGTTCAGTATCTATAGGTAAAAGACTTCTTACTCATAAAAGCCGTTTAAAAAATGCTAAACACAATAATCCAATCATGATTAATTGCTTTAATAAATATGGTGAAAATCATTGTAATTTTAAAGTATTAGAAGAATGTGAGGAGAATGTATTAGTAGAAAGAGAAAAATTTTATATAGATGTTCTTAAACCAGAACTAAATATAGAATTAGATCCTATAAAACAAAACGGCAGCTATAAAGCCAAAAAAGTTTATCAGTATGATTTAGATGGAACTTTTATTCAAGAACATGAGTCAGCATCTTCTGCTGAAAGATCTCTTAACAGATCTAATACAAAAGTATCTCAATGTGCTATGGGTAAGAGAAAATCCGCATACGATTACTTATGGTCTTATAACAAAGTAGACAAGCTGGTCTATGAAAACAACAGCTCTAAAGCTAAAGCAAAAAAAGTATCACAGTACACTATGGAAGGTGAGTTAATCATAACTCATGACTCTGTAGCTGCTGCTGTAAGATCACTTAACTTGCAAGAAAATGCAGCTACTAATATTAGTAGTGCTGCTTTAGGAAATACTAGCCGCGCATATAATTATGTGTGGAAGTATGAATAAATCTGATGTGGGCACGTAATCCTGTGAATTGCTGGAACACCCTTAGAGCCAAGTAAGCTACAACATAATCTGTAAAGATAAATGTGAATGCTGAAAATTACTTGGATTGGGCAATCAGCAGCCAAGTAGCCTAGAAATAGGTTGAAGGTTCAACGACTAGTGTATGGAGTCTAAACAAGTAAAGTTGTAGATAGTAAAACACCAAGAGCGCAGGACACCTTTAAAAGGTGAAGATATAGTCTGGACTATAAAGAAATTTATAGAAAATCAAGTTAAATGCTTGATTGTTAACAAATTAGGACACTAGATTTATTCAGGCGTGTATGGAATTAATTGACCGACAAACTTATATATCATGGTCTCTTCCAAAAGATTGGCATATTATTCTTACAGCAAATCCGGATAACGGAGAATATTCGGTTAATTCTATTGATGTTGCTCAAAAAACAAGATATATATCTGCTAATTTAAAATTTGATATTGATATATGGGCTAAATGGGCTGAAAAAGAAAATATAGATAATAGATGTATTAACTTTTTATTGCTTCATCCAGAACTTGTAAGTACAGAAACTAATGCAAGATCAATAACAACATTTTTTAATTCAATATCTAGCTTTGAATCTTTTGAGGATAATTTACATTTAATTCAATTAATTGGTGAAGGATCAGTTGGAGATACTTTTGCATCTATGTTTACACTATTTATTAATAATAAATTAGATAAACTAGTTAATCCTAAAGAATTATTATTAAATGCTAATGAAACTTATATTTTAAATTTATTAAAATCAAATATTAATCATAATAATTCTTATCGAGCAGATATAGCTTCTATTTTAGCAACAAGATTAACAAATTTTACTTGTTTATATGCTGAAAATAATACTATTACTCCTACGATAACGGAAAGATTAATTAAATTATGTACTGAAGATTATTTTACAAATGATTTAAAATATTTAATTGTTAGAGGAATTTTTAATAACAATAAACAAAAATTTGCAAAATTATTAATGAATCCAGAAATTATTAAAATGACAATGAAATGATAGAACCTCACATACTATCTTATTTTAATTTAGACGAAGCCTCCATGTTGGAGGTTTCGTTTTCTAATTTTGCTGAAACGCATTCATATTTTAGAGTTGATTCTGAATTATATTATGATTTAATGAATAAATTAAAAAAAAATACAACATATAATTCAACAAAAAATAAATTATATTTATTACCAAATTCTACAACATCTCTGTTAAGAGTAAAAAGCATATTAAAAGAAGAAAAAAACTATTTAACAGGAGACTTAGAAAATTCTGATTTATTAATTACTCATGATAATTTAGAATATTGCCAAGGAAGATACGATACTGATTTAATTAAAAATTCAAGGTATTCATTTTTACGCCCACAATATGCAATTTTGCATAAAAAAACAATATATCTTAATGCTAATAATTGGAAAAATCGATATAAATTGAAAAACTTTTTAAATGTGTCTTCTGATCATATGAACTATTTAGATTCTGTTTTTTTAGTAAAAAGTCAAATTTTAAAGATTATTTATACAATTGAAAATAAAAATATTGGAATTATACATGTTGACGATATTCAATCTACTAATAAAAATTTAATATTATCAGAAGAGCTTGCCGAAAATATTATAGCAATGTTAAATAATAATGATAAAGATAATTTAAACATTTTAGCAAAATTACTTCCCAATGTTGTTATAGATAATCCATATTATATGTGGCAAATACTTAAGAAAAAGCCAAAATTATTATATATTTTTCGTCGAGATAAAGATGTAACCAAGTGGATTAATAAAAATAATCTTCAAGAACTATATGATTTAGACACTGAAGATTTTATAATTAAATCATGCGAAGAAAATACAATGAACAATAAAATTTTTAGTATTTTAGAAAAAGAAAATAGAAAATTAATATCTATAAGTAATGGAAAATTATATAATGTTAAATTTTTTTTAAAAGATGAATACAAAAAATATACCCAAAATTAGATTGGGTTCTTATACCGATTCTTTAAATGCTTATGTTTCTGCCATGTATTCTGTTTATATTTCAGATAATGATGAAAAAGAAAATTTTTATGATGAAATTAAAAATAATTTTATAGATATTAGAAAAGAAAATATAAAAAATAAAACATTTTATAGAAATCCAGATATTAATATTCATAGAGATAAATTAAATAATTTAAAAGATAAATTTAATATTTCAATTAAAAGAGATGCTGAAAAAGCTGATTATATTATAATTAATCCCATAAATTTAAAAAAATGTAATATAATTAATTGTAAAGCTTATTATAAAGAAGATGTAATAAAAAATAATTTTTTTAATAGTGAAGATTTAAAAAATATCATTACTTCTTGTTCTTCTGAAATTGTATTTATATATCTAAGCGGATATAATAATAATATAAAAATTCTTAGCAATATTAAAAGTATAAATAAAGCATTTTATGATGTTTCTTATTTAAAATTTAATCCAAATTATTTATCTCAGAAAAATTTAATATCATCTTTAGATTTAGAACAAATTTGCACAGAAGATAATAAAATATTAAATATTGAAGACTATTATTTTTTAATAAAAATGTTAAAAAATAAAAATGATTGTGATTTAGCTTTAGAAATACTTGCTAATTGCAATTATGAAAAATCTAAACATATAATATATTGCATCTTTTTTTTATATGAAAATATAATAAAACAAAATACAACGAGTTATAATTTAATAAATATTAAAAGTTTGAGAAACAAAATTCAAGAGTTTTCTATTCGCCCACATTATTCATATTATGCGGGCCTTGCCTTAGCTAAAGGTTTACAAAAAAATAATATTTTGCATCAAGAAGCAATTGAAATAGTTAAAAAATTAATTCAAGAAGAAATATATAAGAATTTTGACCACGATATTATTACTGTAGAAAATTTTTCATTTAAAATATATGGACAATAAAGAAAGTAAATTTTATAATTCTAATTTTAATTTTAGTTATTCATCTTTGAACAAACTATTACATTCTCCTTCTATATTTTATAAAGAATATATATTAGAAGAACGAGAAGAAAAATTAGAAAAACATTTAGTTGAAGGCAAACTAATTCACTGTCTTTTATTAGAACCGGAAAATCTAAACATAAAGTTTAAAATTATTCCAAATAAATTACCTACAGATAATGTACGAAAAATCATGCATAAACTAGCAAATAGAGGGTTAATGAATGATTTATCATCCACTGAACTTGAACCTTATATTTTAGAAGCTTTAAAACAAGAAGACTTATATCAAAGCTTAAAAGAAGATTCTGCAAGACTTGCAAAAATTCAATGTGAAGAAAATAAAGAATACTGGAAATATCTTACTAATCCTAATATAAATATTATAGATAACGATACTTTGCAAAGTTGTCAAGACAGAGTTAACATTATTAAATCTAATCAAGAAATAATAGAACTTCTTTCCAGAAATAATCAAACATTTATAGAACAATATTTAGAATGTAAATTAAAAAACAAAAATTTTGGTTTAAAAGGATATCTTGATTTTTATAAAATAGATGATTTTAACAAGTCAATTATTGTATGTGATTTTAAAACCACAAGTAAAAGCATAACTGAATTTAAAGAAACAATTGATTATTATAATTATTGGTTACAAACTGCAATTTATTGTAAACTTGTTCACGATAACATAGAAGAATCCAAAAAGAACTATGCATTTTTATATAAGTTTATTGTATTAGATAAATATAATCAAGTATATGTATTTGATGTATCTAAAGCAACATTAAATATATGGTCTGAGCTTTTGATAAATGCGATAGAAATAGCAAATTATCACTATACAAATAATAATTATAAATTACCGTATGAATACTTAGTAAATAAAATTGTAATTTAATGCATAAATTACCAGATAAATACTTTCAAAAAAGTAAAGTATTTTTATATCCTTTATTAGGTTTTAAAAGAGGTTTGGAATTTATCCCAATAAATACTTATATTTGTTGGGATAATCAAATCTCAAAAAAAGATTATAAACTAATATGTGTTTATAATACAGAAAACACATTAGAATTTTTAAACTTTTTAAATAAGTATTTAAAAACTAACTCTTTATATCGGGATCATATGGATTCCGAATCCAAACAAATATGTATTTTTAATATTTTTATTTTTAAAGAAGAATTTAATAATTTTATTGATGGTTACTATTCTAAATTTTCAAGAAATTCAAAAAATACAATATTAAAATATTTTAATGGAACTAAGAGCTATATCAATATAGATGCTTATTTAAATCCAGATAAATACCACGAACATTATGCTGATTTTTTTAATGAAGATATAAATATTATAAGAAAAGTTTACGAAACATGCGATAAGCCTGATATTGAAAAAGAAACCCTTTATTTATAAAACTATGCAAAATAACTTTGGTCAAAATATGCTTATAATTTCCTCTTTATTTAAAGGAAATCCCTCGTTTAGTTTGATGCCTATATCTGATAGTTGTCCTTATGTTGAAGCTTTATTTGATCCCGAATCAAAAATATTAGCTGTAATATCTAAAATCAAAAAAGAAAGTTTGCATATGGTTCCCAGATTAGATGATTCTGGAAACATAATTCCCATAAAAAATGGAAATAAACAACAACGTTTGCAAATAGAAACTTTTAATGAATTTTATATTATCAAAAAGGAAGAAATAATAGATTTTATATCTAAATTCGCAATTAATTCAATTGATGAATATATAAAATACTTTGATACTTCAGAAGATGCTGATAAAACAAATTCCTTATAGTAATAATTGTTTTGGAGAAATTACATTAAAAAGAAATACTCAGTTGTTTTTTAATGATATTTTTATGCCAGAAGAATATAGATGTTATATAATTGATTTGGATAAAAATACAAGAACTTATTTAACTTCATTTGATACTGAAAGTAAAGCTCTTGAATATCTAAACTTAATAAATAATGAAAAACTGGATACATGATTATGAAACATTATCTAATTGCTTTGTTGCAATTTTTAAAGATTATAAATCAGAAGACACTAGAATCTTTGTAATTCATGAATCTAAAAATGACATAATTGATTTGTATAAATTTTTAGATAATAATATAAAGAATAATGAGTGGCATATATCTTATAACGGTTTAGCTTTTGATAGTCAAATAACTCATTATTTATTAGATAATAGAAAATTTATTAAAGAAAATCCAAATGTTGTATCTAATTTAATTTATAAATATGCAAGTAAGTGTATTCAACTAAGTGATAATAAATCTTTTCAAGATTATAACCGATTCAAAATAAAGCAAATTGACTTATTTAAAATGCATCATTGGGATAACCCTGCTAAACGCTCAAGTTTAAAATGGATCCAATATAGTATGGATTGGGAAAATTTATTAGAAATGCCAATAGATCATCGTAAATCTATATCTTCAGAAGAAATAAATACAATTATTGAGTATTGTTTAAATGATGTTAATTCGACAAAAGAAATATATAATCGTTCTATTCCTCTTATAAAATTAAGAATGGAACTATCAAAAAAATATCAAATTAATCTTTATAGTGCTTCAGAACCTAAAATAAGCAAAGAGCTTTTTGCTTATTATTTAAGCAAGCAACTTAATATTCCAATAACAGATATTAAAAAACTAAGAACAAATAGAGATAAAATAGTATTAAAAGATATTATCTTACCATTTGAATTTAAATCTCCAGAATTTATAAATCTACTTGAAAAATTTAAAAATGTAATATTAGACGCAAATAACTTAAAAGGTAGTTTTAAATATTCATTAAACTTTAATAATGTAGTTACAGACTTTGGTTTGGGAGGAGTTCATGGAGCGACTAAACCGGGAATATACAAATCAGACGAAGAATATATTATTGTATCTTCAGATGTTGTAAGTTTTTATCCTAACTTAGTTATAAAAAATAAATGGTCTCCTGCTCATTTTCCAAATGAAATTTTTTGTAACCAATACGAATGGTTTTTTGAAGAAAGAAAGAAAATTCCAAAGAAAGATCCAATGAATTATGTATATAAAATTATATTAAATTCAACCTTTGGATTAAGTAATGCTAAAGATAGTTTTTTCTATGATCCAGAATTATGCATGAAAATTACAGTAAATGGGCAATTATCATTAATGTTATTATACGAAATGATAATGTTAGAAATACCAAATGCTAAAGCATTAATGCAAAATACAGACGGCATAGAAACTAAAATTCCCATTAAATATTTAGATAAATACATGGAAATTTGTAAAAAATGGGAAAGTATTACAAATCTATCTTTAGAACATGATACATATGAAAAATTAATTTTGGCTGATGTTAATAACTATATAGCGATAAATACATTTAAAGAAATAGACTATGAAACTTATTTATACTATAAAAAAGAATATCCTTTTTATATTTATAAAGAAGACACTAAGTATTATTATGCTCCTGTTAAATTAAAAGGCAGATTTGATTTTCACAATTTAGCTTTACACAAAAACAAATCTAAATTAATTGTTGCAAAAGCTGTTTTTTATTATTTTGTTCATAAGATTCTTCCTGTAGAATATTTAAACAGTAACAAAAATATAATTGATTATTGTATAGGAGCTAAATCTCAAGGAGATTGGAAACAAGTAGCAAGATTTATAGATAAAAATAACATCGTTAACAAAGATTTACAAAAAATAAATAGATATTATATTTGTAAATCTAATCACAAAGAAGCTGTTAAAATAATTAAAATAAATAAACAAGATAAACGAGAAATTCAATTAGAATCAGGAAAATGGATGCAATGTATTTTTAATAAAATTGAAAATAAAAACTGGGAAGACTACAATGTAAACATTAGCTATTACATGCAATTAATTGAATCTGAAATAGAAAATATATTTAGTAAATCAAGACAATTAAATTTATTTGAATGAATTATTCTGAACTTGAAAATCTGATTGAAATATGGGCTGAAGAAAAAGGTATTCTTACAAAAGCCACAACAATCAAACAAGCAATGAAAACACAAGAAGAAGTTACAGAATTATGTAATGCTATTCTTGATAACAATAAAAATGAAGTTCAAGATGCAATTGGTGATATCCTTGTAACTTTAATCATACAAGCAAAAATGCAAAACTTAAAAGTAGAAAATTGTTTAGAATCCGCTTATAATATAATTAGCAAAAGAACAGGAAAAATGGTTAATGGACAATTTGTAAAAGATTAAAATGGCAAATAAAATATCATCTAGAGAAGAAATAGAAAGCTTTTCTTTACCATCACATGCTCGGTCATATAAAGTTATTCCTCATGCTTATGCCATTGAGAATACAATAAAAATTTTAAATGAAAATAATTTTCAAATAGACAACGAAATCTATAAAACAAATAAAGAAGGAGGAGTAATGCAGGCAATATTTCATATTAGTCAGAATAATCAAATAGATTCTGAAATAGGAATGATGTTTGCATTTGCAAATTCTTACGATAAAACAACAAGATTTAAATGTGCTATTGGGGCTTATGTTTTTGTTTGTGATAACGGTATGATTTCTGGAGATATAAATTACTCTCGAAAACATATCGGAAACGCAGATATAGAAGTAATTCAACAAATAAGAAGTCAAATTTCAAATGCTAGTTCTATATTTACAAACATTGCGAATGATAAAAATGAAATAAAAAAGATATCATTAAATCAAAGAGAACAAGCAGAGCTTGCTGGTAGATTATTTTATGAGAAAGAAATAATAACAGCAAATCAAATGTCAATAATAAAATATGAGTTTAAAAATCCAAGTTATAATTACAATGTTGATTCAAATAATTTATGGAGTTTTTATAATCATGTTACACATGCTTTAAAAAAAGATCATCCAAGAAATTGGATTGAAGCCTCACAAGATTTTCATAAATTTATTGTAAGTGAATTTTTAACAAACTCTCAAGTTAATAATTTAGATTCAGATATCTTTTAAGGTTATCCCGGGAATGGTTAATATGGGTTCGATTCCCATCCCGGGAGCTAATTTTTTTATTATGAATGAATTTACAGAAAAACACAAAGAAACAATAGATTTCTTTAAATCTATACAAAATGATATGTTGGAATTACTTATCAAAAAACAAATAGATTATGGAATAAATAATATAACACTTGGAAAAGACCCTTCTATTGAAGAAAATCAAAAACTCATTTTAACGGGTTTGTGGTTTAGAATGAATGATAAAATTCAAAGAGTTATAAATATTGTGGGAAAATCTCCCCAAAACGAAAGTTTAGAAGACACTTATATAGACTTAGCTAACTATGCTTTAATATCTATTTTAATATTAAAAAATAAATGGTTTAAATGAATATATGTTTAGTCTATAATAATCCAAATACAGGATCGGCTTATTACAGATTAGAAATGCCGCATTCTTTTGAGTTTCCGGAAGTGAATATTTTTAATGTTGATTCTATTCTAAAAATTGAACCTCATGAATTAGAATTTTTAGATTTAATTATAGTAAATCGTTCTTGGTGCAATCCGACAAAAGATATATCTGTAGTATCTAAAACTGCAGATGCTTTGAGAGCTTACAACACTAAGATTATTCTCGATATGGATGACCACTGGGAACTCGGTACTGGGCACTCATTCTATAAGTACTACCAAGAAAACAAAATGACCGATTTTGTTAGAGAGCATGTTAAAGTTGCTGATGGCGTGATAACTTCGACTAAATACTTAGAGGCTGAGTGCCGTAATCTCAATTCTAAGACCATAACGCTACCCAACATTCCCAATGTATCGCTCTATGAGCAGTATAGTCTTAAAAGCGTTCCTAAGGAAAAGTTCGGCATAGGCTATTTTGGGGGTGCTCAGCATGAGGAGGATGTAGAGCTTCTAAGGATTTCTATGGGTAAGCTTTCATGTGATTCTTCTTTGGATGGGAGGTATTTATTGGCACTGGCAGGATATAACGACAACCCTGTTTATAACGCCTACGAGAAAATCTTTTCGAATGATGGCCACAACATAAATTACACCAGAATCCTCGCTGCGGATATTTACAGTTACGTTGGTGGCTACAACTATGTCGATGTTGCCCTTGCTCCTTTAAGGAAGACTAAGTTCAATATGTTTAAGTCGGAGTTAAAGATTACGGAGGCTGCCTTCATGGGTAAGACTGTTATCTGCTCTGATCTGCCTATGTATGCCGATGTGGTTAAAGATGGCTATAATGGCTTTTTGATTTCGGACAACAAAAAGTCTTTGTGGTACAAACGTATGAAGACCTTGATTAACGAACCAGAGCTCTCTCATCTGATGGCTACCAGATTAAAGGAGGATATGATTCAGTTTCTCTCCCCAAGTGAAGTCCCTAAAAAAAGAATGGATTTCTACCGCAGTATCTGTTCTAAATAGTTGTATCTTTGCTGAGTCATTTGGTGTGGTTACCATATGGTTTAATGGTTAAAGGAAAGGCTCGCTTAACGGCGGGTCTTTTTTTTTAATTGTTAGAAAGTAAACAAAACTAATCTTTAACATAAAATAAATTGGAGTAAAGAAAAATCTTAAAGAATAAAAGATTAATTTCCATTTCATATATCCTAGAAAAGAATTGACTAAAAAAATAAAATTTAAAAGAGTCAATCTCTTTTAACTCTTAAATATTATTTTAACCTTTTAACCAAATTTTTTATGAAAACCCAAAATTTTGAAGAGCAAGTAAACAAGCTCACCAATCAACTTATCAAAAGGAAGAATAACGTGGTCATTGAAGTGCCACTCAATATGTGCGTATCCGAAATGAAGGCACGTTATCGGAAACTTCTTTCTATACCAACGAGTAAGGAAGTTTTTATTGATGATGTTTCTAAGTGGGCTGCTCAAATCATTCAATCACACTTGACAAGAGTCGATATGCTTGTCGATAACTCTAACAACATCATTAAACCAACTTAAACACTTTTAACCATGAAAAACCTTTATGTGGCAAGCAGAAAAATTACTTGTGTATCCGAACCCACAAAAATTATGAGTCATAAAGTTACAAGCTCGCAAATAGCTGCGGATTTTGCTCGACAATTTTATCATGAGGACATTGAATTATATGAATCCTTCTTTTTGATTATGATGAATCAAGCCAATGTAATTACATCCTATGCTAAAATTTCTCAGGGTGGGATAGCTGGCACGGTTGTAGATCCTAAAATCATTATGAAATACGCTGTTGACGATTTAGCTGCTTCAGTTATTATGGTCCATAATCATCCGTCAGGTAGTTTGGTAGCTTCAGGCCCAGATAAAACCATAACGGAAAAAGTGCATAATGCGCTTTCGTATATTGACTGCAAATTATTTGACCATATAATTTTAACGAAATCGAATTATTTATCTTTTATGGACTCCGGAATTAGCCCTTTTCATATATGAGCGTACTCGCTTTTAGCATCGAATGAAGGGCAAGCCTTGTTTACGCGTGGGAAGTCGCGGTGGCCTTGAATCTTGGCGTCTGGGTACTTGGCACGCCACGCGTGTAGGACTTGACTGAGCGCGTCTTTCTGCCCTTGCGTGCGATTGTCAAGCGGATTGCCGCGCGAATCAATGCCCCCAATATAGGATACGTGAAGTGAAGCAGAATTATAACCAGCCACCCCATTGCAAATCTCGTTATCTGCCGAAAGTGTGACAACTTCCCCATTTGCCTTGATTATTTTGTGATAGCCACTCGCCAACCATCCGAGCCGTTCACGCCAGTAGCGTTGGATGCTTTCAACGGTTGTTGCTTGTGGGGTCGCCGTGCAGTGCACTACGAGGTATTTAATATTTCTCATAAATTAGTGTTTTTTCGCTCGTTATAGTCGTTTGTGTATTGTTCATCCCAACCAAGGAACGTATGTCTCCCCACCTGGCTCGGCCAAACCTCAAACTGCTCCCAATCTGCATCGGGTTCGTTTGTCCACAGCAAGTCCACGCAGTAGGTGTTGTCGATTTCGCCCAACTCAACGCAGGTGGCATCGGGTTGGGATAGCGTGAAGAAAGCCTCAAACTCGGCTTGGGTGTTCCATTTGTACTTCCTGAAGGTAGCCATTACGTTAGTCGGTTTATAAATACAACATTTTCGGGTAAACGATTAAAAGCCCTCATATACCTGAGTTTTTTAATAGTACACCCTAAAACAATCTTAGCTTCTTCTTGGCAATAATTTATTCCGTTAATGGAATAGAATACATTTCTTGATGTATTTCTGTTTTGTTCTAAATTAGTTGCCCACCTGCAGTTTTCCTTAAAATATCCTTTTGAATTATCAATTCTATCCAAAGATGTATTTGCAGGTCTTTCGCCCATATCTTCAACAAAACACAAAAATGAATCCCAACGAGGGTCGTATGTTATCCCTTTTAAGA
>Ga0214923_10002435_pt1 | contig 24825 bp, 23 predicted proteins | sample LL1510_MetaG_FD_177993 | JGI IMG/M metagenome (GOLD analysis project Ga0214923, IMG submission 177993) | Freshwater microbial communities from Lake Lanier, Atlanta, Georgia, United States - LL-1510 | ecosystem: Environmental > Aquatic > Freshwater > Lake | place: USA: Georgia | collected...
TGGTTTATTCAGTAGAATATAAACAAGATTATGTTTCAGGTGTAGGGTTTTGCCACCCATGCTCACTTTTTCATTTCCGGTAACTTTATATCCGGGTTCGTATATGATGTCTCCGTTTACCGTTATTTTTCCTTGTTTGATTAAATCGGCAGCCTCACGTCTTCCACATACTCCACAATGTGCAATGAATTTATTGAGGGGCATTGCAGTCAGTTCTGCTGATGCCTGATCATGGTTTTCTGCTCTTTTCTTTGATATCTTACTTTCTTCGGCTGTTGGGCGGTAGGTTCCATAAGCAACGGGCTTCTGCGGGCCACGCTGATTATTAAATTTCACCTTTTTATCGTTTCGGAAAGTGGCTTTCTTTTCGGGTAAAATACCCTGGGCCTTCTCTATTTTTTTTCGGCGAATGGCTTCTCCTTCGGCCTGTGCTGCTGCTTTCTGTTTTTTCTTTTCTTGCCGAAAGGCTTCTTTAATCGCACTGCCTTTTTTTTGGTTAGCAAACTTGCTAAAGTTGTCGGTTCTTTGTTTCATACAAGGGGGGTACTGTTTTTCAACAGGAATGTAAAGGTACTCTTTATTCTATAGATGGGTTTTAGTTGCCTTTATTGGCTAACTGACCACATGCGGCATCAATATCCTTGCCCCTGCTTCTGCGCAAACGGGCATTTACTCTATTTTTTTCCAATTGTGCAATAAATTGTTGTATACCATTTTCATCGGGTTTGGTAAACTCAAAAGCATCAATCGGGTTGTATTCGATTATATTAATTAAATCGGCCGGTACCTGGCGATAAATTTTAATTAATTCCTGCGCATCTTTTTCACTGTCGTTTAATCCTTTGAAAAGAATGTATTCGAGTGTGATTTCATTTCCGGTTTTTTGATAAAAATAGTTCAAGGCATCGGTTAGGGCACGAATGGAATTGGTTTCGTTGATGGGCATGATTTGGTTGCGCTTGCTATCGTTTGCAGCATGCAGCGAAAGCGCAAGTTTAAATCGAACCTGATCGTCGCCTAATTTTTTTATTTGCTTGGCTACCCCTGCTGTTGAAACGGTAATTCTTCTGGCACTCATTCCCAATCCCTCAGGTGAAGTAATGCGCTCGATTGCCTTTATCACTTCCGAATAATTTAACAGGGGTTCCCCCATCCCCATAAATACGATATTCGTTATCTTTTTATTAAATAAACGCTCAGATTCTTCATTGATCCAAACTACCTGATCGTATATTTCATCAAAATTTAGGTTCCGTTTCCTATCCATGTAACCGGTAGCACAAAATTTGCAACTTAAACTGCAACCGATTTGGGAAGATACACAGGCTGTTTTTCTTTCGTCTGTAGGAATCAATACACCTTCAATTAAATGCTTATCAAAAGTCTGGAATCGGAATTTGGAAGTTCCATCAATGCTATTTTGTACAGCATTGATTTGCAGGGCCGGAAGCGAAAAATCATTTTCCAATTGCTGACGAAGCGTTTTACTCAAATTTGTCATGTCTTGAAAGCTCCGGGCATTTTTTTGCCACAACCATTCCTGAATCTGTTGGACCCTGAATTTTTTTTCTCCAGACTTTTCCAGGTAGTCTTGCAGGGCGTCTGTAGAGAGGTTTCTGATATTGGGAAGAATGGTTTGCATGCTGCAAAGATACGCAACCTGCCGGTAACGGCCTGTTGGAAGAATTGCGGAGAAAGTATTATTTTGTAGGGCAAACTTTTTTCAATACCCAATTGTTTAGATAAAAACAAAGTGCTTTTATGAAAAAGATTTTTTTATTGATGTTATTAGTAGGTTCTTTTACAGCTGCATTTTCGCAGCAGGCTCCCTCCGGAGATTCCACCTTGCAACAGTACGCTGGAAAATATAAGTTTCCCGAGGGAAGCGTTGTTGCAGAAGTTACTGTTATTCTCGATGGAGGAAATTTAACAATGTCGAGCCCGGTTGGCACTTCCCCGTTAGAGAAAAAAGAAGAAGATGTATTTGTGATTACGCAATTTCAGGGAACTGCAAAATTTAACAGGGATGCCAGTAAAAAAATTATTGGTGTAACTATCAATGCCGGCGGTTATTTACTTGAAGGCACCCGAACCGAGGAGGGTATTGCTTTGCAACTTTCATCAGCAAGCTATCTCAATCAATTATTGAAAGGGATAATCAGGTAAGGAATCGATGGATATGGTTTCCTGATTTCCGGTTATCAGATTTTTAATTTTACAAACCCCTGCTTGCATCTCATCACTGCCGATAATAATGGCATATGGGATGCTTTTTTTATCGGCATACTTGAATTGCTTATCCAGTTTTACGGCATCAGGATAAATTTCGGATGCAATTCCTTTTTCACGAATACCTTGCATAGCTGCATAGGCAACTCCCGATTCTGCTGCTCCGAGATTAACAAATATCACTTTCGTGCCACTTGCAACCGATTCAGGGAAAAGCTGCAGTTGTTCCAAAACATCGTATATCCTGTCTACCCCAAAACTGATGCCCACTCCCGGTATGCCAGGCACATCGAAGAGGCCGGTTAAGTCATCGTATCTGCCACCCCCACCAATACTTCCCATTGCAGCATGCAGGGCTTTTACTTCGAATATGGTACCTGTATAATAATTCAGTCCTCGTGCCAGGGTAGGTTTGGTTACTACTTGAATACCGCCGGGCCAGGGGTCCATTTGATGTAAATAGTTCAAATCGGCAGCACCTGCCAGCATAAGTGGGTGCTCTTGGGTGAGTATCGCGAGCGATTCCATTTTTTGCTCATGCGTGCCTTCTAATTGCAAATATTGCGTTACGATTTGTATTGCATTTTCAGTTAATCCTGCGTTTACCAGTTCGGATTGTACTTTTTCTAAACCTATTTTATCTATTTTATCTATGGCAGTTGTGATAGCGGTAAGTAAATGAGGTCCTCCGCACACTTCAGCCAAAGCACTTAGGATGGAGCGATGATTGATTTGAATTTCAACTGCCAAACCTAAGCGACTAAAAACGGTTGCGTAAATATGTAAAAGTTCTACCTCATTTAACAGCGATTTACTTCCTACAATATCGCAATCGCATTGTGTAAATTCACGGTATCTGCCTTTTTGCGGTCGATCGGCTCTCCAAACTGGTTGAATCTGATATCTTTTAAACGGGAAAACCAGTTGCCCCTGATTCATGGCCACATATCTTGCAAAAGGGATGGTGAGATCGTATCTGAGGGCACGCTCTGTTATGTCTGAACTCGATTTTCCGGCAAGCACTTTCTCAAAACCAGCTGTAGCAGATGCCAGTTTCGTTGGGTTTTCAAGTCCGTTATTCAAAATCTTAAAAATCAGCTTGTCACCTTCTTCACCGTATTTTCCCATCAATGTGTCGAGGTTTTCCATTGCCGGGGTTTCGAGCGGTTGAAATCCATACAATTCAAAAACGCTTCGAATGGTTTGAAAAATATATTGCCGACGCTGAACCACAGCAGCACTAAAATCACGGGTTCCCTGAGGTAATTGGGGCTTGCTCATGCGCAAAAATAATGATTCCGGCGGGCTTAGCCGTTTGATAACTTATAATTATCGATTATACTGCAACAACCCCGGTTAATTAAATCGAACACTTTATCAAAATCAGCCGCAGTTCCAAAATATGGATCGGGTACCGGCTCTTTCCGGTCGGGATAGAGCTCATGCAATAACCAATGCACTTTTTTTTCATCAAATAGTGCTCCGCTAATGTTTTTTACTTCTTTGTAATTATCTCCATCCATCACATAAATTCTGTCGAATCGTTGCATATCTTCTTTCAAAAACTTCCTGCATTTTTGCTCACTGATATCAAGCTGGTTTCTTGCGGCTACCTCCTGAGAAAGATAATAAGGTGGCTCTCCTGCATGGTACGAAGCCGTTCCGGCACTGTCTATCTCCCAGTCTAATCCGGCTTCTGCAGCCCTTTTGCGCATGATGCCTTCTGCTAGCGGACTTCTGCAGATATTTCCTAAACAAACCATTAAAATTTTCATTCGTATTTTTTATTGTTTTAGTTGCGGACAGCATTTGTTGAAAAGGCTCAACAAAAAGTAGCCACGAAACATTTCAAAAATAAATTATTTAAGCACTGCTTTCATCATCAGCTGAGTTTACTAACAAATATTAGTCTGTAAGTGTATGGAAAAACTTTGGTTCATACATCTCATAAATAAGCAAGAATTTACATCAATTTGATTGCCTGGTTTGAGAAGGATACAAAATATTTAATTAAATTGCCCCTCCTCTATTGGCGAATATGGAAAATACGCAAAGAAATAACAGAGAAAAGAGTTTTAAAGTGATGCGTATGGTTTACGACACAACCATGGGATTATTAATGTTATCTCTGGGCGTGGCGATGGTGTTTGCCGATCGGTGGGGTTTTGCACAGGTATTGGATTGGGGTAAAGGGATGCGATATTTTTTTGGTTTCATTTTATTATTATATGGTGGATTTAGGATTTACAGAGGGGTTAAGCAAGTTCAATAAAATGTGCAGCAAGATTTCAGTTGTAGTAGGTATTTTGTTATTTATATCCTGCGGTGCTGACAAGCAGCCCGATAGCAGGGATACTCCGGTCAAGGGATCTATCCATATTAGTGTGGATGAGAGCTTTCAACCGGTAATTGAAGAACAGCTGAAGGTGCACCATGCTTCTTTTCCGAATACTGAAATACGGGTTACTTATCAGTCGGAAGCTGCCTGTTTAAGAGATTTACAGGAAGATAGTACCAGAATGGTTGTGGTAGCAAGGGGCTTAACGGATGATGAAGCAGAGGGGTATCAGAAATATTTATCTTTTAAACCGATTTACGGTATTTTGGCCTATGATGCAATTGCAGTGCTGATTAGCCGTAATCGAAAAGATAGTTTATTTACCCTGCAGCAGTTAACCGACATATTGAATGGCAACAATCCGGTACCGGCAGTGATGGATGGATTACGCGCAACCAGTACTGTTCGTTTTTTGCAGGATAGCTTGTTAAAAGGTGGACCTTTCGGAAAAAATGTAGTGGGTGTGGAGAATAGCAAGGCAGTTGTGGAGGCGATTAAAAAAAATCCAGACGCAATTGGTTTTGTTGGAATGAGTTGGGTAGGGGATGTGTACGATAAGCAGCAACAAGCCTATCAGCAGCAGATAGCAATGGCAAGGTTGGAGTGTACGCAATGTGAGGAGAAAGGAATTTTTGCAAAACCTTCGCAAGCTACAATCACCTATGGCCAGTATCCTTTAGCCAGACCACTCTATTATATTTTAAAAGAGAATTGGGCTGGATTGGGAACTGGTTTCATGAATTTCATGAGTTTGGAAAGGGGGCAGCTGATTTTCAGAAGAGCCTTTCTGGCACCGGCGAAAATAGATTTTAGAGTAAGAAGTGGAAAAATTAAAGAGCAATAAAGCAAACAATCATAAACAAAGAATCATGAAGAAGTCTCTCCTGTTACTATTGGCATGCTGGATGATGCATGTAAACAACTTTGCTCAGTATGCGGATGGTATTCGTTTATTGAATTATGAAAAAAACAAGTCGGCACGTGAAACCTTTCAGAAGTTGGTTGATGCCAATCCTCAGGATGCACAGGCAATTTATTGGTTAGGCCAGGCTATATTAGCTACCGATGGGGGCGAAGCCACCAAAGAGCAAATTGCTGCAGCCAAAGCTTTATACCAAAAAGCACTCGGCAGTTTAGGAAGTAATCCCTGGTTGGTAACCGGTATGGGACACATTGAGTTATTAGAGCGAGGCGACATCAATTCTGTTAAGCAAAAATTTGAGCAGGCAATTACTGCTTCAACAGAAACAAAGGGTAAAAATAAGGGTAAAGCAGATGCCGGAATTTTGAATGCGATTGGCCGCGCGAATGCTAAAGTTCCCAGTGGAATTGGCGACAATCTTTATGCAATTGATAAGTTGAATCAGGCCCAATTAATTGATTTAACCAATCCTGATATTTTGATAAATAAAGGGATAAATTATCTGAAAATGGGTGGAGAAAATGGGGGTGAGGCTGTGAAAGCCTATCAGGAAGCCATTTCCCGCGATCCTAAAAATGCCTTTGCATTTTACAGAATAGGAAAAATTTATCAAAGTCAAAACAATAAAGAACTATTTGAGCAAAATTTTGATAATGCCATCACAGCCGATCCAGCTTGTCCATTACCCTATTTTGCTTATTATCTGAATTATGCCAATAAAGATGTAAATAAGGCAAAAGAGTATTTGGATAAATATGTATCTACAGCAGATAAAGATCCAAAGACAGATTATTTTGTAGCAGAATATCTTTTCCGTGCCGGAAAAAATGATGAATCTCTCGCAAAAATTCAGGAATTGGAAAAGTCTGCAGGATTAACAGAAATACCTCGTTTAAGCATGTTATATGCATATAACTATGATAGAAAAGGAGATTCCGTGCAGGCGAAAGCCAACCTGGAGAAGTTTTTTGCCAATGCACCGGCCGATAAAATTGAGCCAACCGACTATGAACTGGCTGTAAAAGTGCTTACGAAATTTCCAGGTAGTGAAGCTCAGGCTGCATCCTATTTAGAAAAAGCCATCGCAACCGATACTTCTCGTATCAATAAGCAAAACTATATGCAGCAGGGGGCGGATATGTATGCTAAAGCTAAAAACCCTGCAGAACAGTTGAAATGGATGAAGCGATTGGTAGAATTCAAGGGTACCACTTCAGAAGGGGATTACTACAGGCTAACTGCAGCGGCATTGAGTGCTAAGGATTATCCCCAAACCATCGATCTTTCCAAAAAATACATGGCTGCTTTTCCCGATAAACCACAGCCTTTTACTTTTTATCGCAGGGCTGCCATTGCATCCGATCCGGATACTACCAGCGGAAAGGGGGTTGAACAACTCCAATACATTGATTCAATTTATAATTTGAATAAGGATAAATACAAAAAAGAACTCTTCCTTAATAAATATTATACAATTTTGTACTATATAAACAAGCAAAATGCGCTTAAGAAGAGTCCCGATTTTAAAGTGAAGAGTGATGGAACTAAAACTGAGGTAGTTGATCAATTCCTGGGAATTTGCCAAAAAAGTCTGGAAGTAACCGATAAAATGATTGAATTATACCCGGATGTGGCGGATGAGAACAATAAATTTGCTCAAAGTGTACGCTCGGAAATACAGAAAAACATAGATTATTATTCAAAACCCCCAGTGAAGAAGGCAGGTGCTCCTGCTGCTCCACCAAAAGGGTAATGAAAAATTATTCGAAAAACTCTCCGCTTCAGCGGAGAGTTTTTTATTTATAACCCCCACTATCGTATTTTTGCGAAAATTTTACGGAATCCATGAATCTGATTCAACTGATTACCGACTCCAGCGCATCCAATTCCGCCAACAACTATTTGCCAATTGGTATTCAATTAATTTTTGCTGCCTGCTTTGTTTTTGCAATGATTGGCTTATCAGCCTGGATGGGGCCAAAGCGGAAAACCAGCGACAAGCTGGAGAATTTTACCAGCGGTATCGAGTCGCACGGAAATGCCCGTCAGCCTATGGCCATTAAGTATTTTCTGGTAGCGATTTTGTTTGTATTGTTTGATGTGGAGGTTATATTTTTTTATCCCTATGCTGTAAATTTTAGAGAACTCGGTTGGTCGGGGTTAGGAGCTGTGTTGATGTTTGTTGGATTTTTTCTGGCCGGTTTCATTTATATCATTAAAAAGGGCGCATTAACCTGGGAAGATTAACAAACGGGTGCAAACCCTGTTGATTATAAATTGTTGTTTAGAATGTATTCAATTCATTCAAACTATTCCCGAAAGGGAAATTAAAGGAGATATAAAATATGTCACGTCCGGTTCGATTTAACATTCATCCCATACCTTCAGAGGCAAAGGATGCAGTGAGTGTGGCGGAAGCCCCAGAAGGCTATGCCGGAGAAGGTTTTTTTACTACACAATTGAGCAGTGTGGTGGGTTTGGCAAGGAAAAATTCTATGTGGCCGCTGCCTTTTGCCACTTCCTGTTGCGGAATTGAATTTATGGCAACCATGGCTTCACACTACGATTTAGCTCGTTTTGGAGCTGAGCGCGTAGGGTTTTCTCCACGTCAATGTGATTTATTAATGGTAATGGGTACTATTGCCAAGAAAATGGGTCCTGTATTGCGACAGGTATACCTTCAAATGGCAGAGCCTCGTTGGGTAATAGCAGTAGGTGCCTGCGCTTCAAGTGGGGGAATCTTCGATTCTTATAGTGTATTACAAGGGATCGATCAGATTATTCCGGTTGATGTGTATGTGCCGGGTTGCCCTCCCCGACCAGAAGCAATTCTGGATGGCTTCATGAAAATTCAGGAATTGGTAGGACAAGAAAGCATTCGTCGCAGAAATAGCGAACAGTATAAAGCATTGCTCAATAGTTACGGAATAGAATAATTTTTTCTTAAGGAAATCGACTACATGGCACTCAATAATTCCATCATTCAAGAAAAACTGGTTGCACAGTTTGGAGAAGAAATGTTCTCCTTTTCTGAGCAATATGGCATGCTTTGCTTGGAAGCTCCTACTGAACAAAATTTAAAAGTATTACAGTTTTTATATGATGAACCCACACTGGCATTCCGTTTTTTAACGGATCTCTGTGCAGTGCACGATCCTGAAAAACCAGGGAAAGAAATTTGCGTGGTATATCATTTGCATAATCTCATAGAAAATGTGCGGATACGGTTGAAGGTGTACACTTCCGTTGCAGATCCTAAAGTGTTTACAGCTACCCGATTATTCGAAGCAGCCAACTGGATGGAAAGAGAAACCTATGATTTTTATGGGGTTCAATTTGTAGGGCATCCTAATTTGAAAAGAGTACTGAATGTAGATGAAATGGATTATTTCCCCTTGCGGAAAGAATATCCATTGGAAGACCAAACCAGAATTGATAAAGATGATCAGATGTTCGGAAGAGGCTAATCCCTTATCCGTGAATTAAATAAGTGTCTATTCATTAACCGAGGGTTATATTATGACAGAACATATTCAACATATACAGTTACCGGAAGGTTCTATAGAGAAGCAAACAACTACCCTCAATTTAGGACCCACCCATCCGGCAACTCATGGAGTATTTCAAAATATCATTGAACTGGATGGTGAGCGCATTGTTTCAGCAGAATCAACGGTTGGATATATTCATCGGGCATTTGAAAAAATTGCGGAACGCCGGCCTTTATATCAAATCACACCCCTAACCGACCGACTTAATTATTGCAGCAGTCCAATTAATAACATGGGCTGGCACCTCACCTGTGAAAAACTCCTGGGGGTAGAAACTCCCAAGCGGGTGGATTATTTACGTGTAATCATTATGGAGTTAGCACGTATTTCCGACCATTTGATTTGTAATTCAATCGTGGGGGTAGATACTGGTGCGTTTACTGGATTTTTATATGTAATGCAATACCGGGAACTGATTTATGAAATTTATGAGGAGGTATGTGGTTCTCGCTTAACAACCAATATTGGAAGAATCGGAGGTTTTGAAAGAAATTTTTCAAATACCGCCTTTACCAAACTGGAAAAGTTTCTGAAAGAATATCCTGACGTTTTAAAAGAATTTGAAAATTTATTCAACCGGAACCGAATTTTCATGGAGCGCACAATCGGTGGCGGTGCCATCAGCGCTGAACGCGCTTTGAATTATGGATTCACTGGTCCGAACCTACGTGCTGCTGGAGTAGATTATGATGTGCGTGTACAAAATCCCTACAGTAGTTATCAGGATTTTGATTTTATAATACCCGTTGGTAAAACCGGAGATAACTACGATCGTTTTCTTGTGCGTAACGAGGAAATGTGGCAAAGCTTATCGATTATCCAGCAGGCATACAGAAAGATTCAGGAATTTAAAGGTGAAGAAGCCGAAGTATTTCATGCCAATGTACCCGAATATTATCTTCCCAAAAAAGAAGATGTGTACACTAAAATGGAAGCATTGATTTGGCATTTTAAAATTATCATGGGTGAAGTAGAGATGCCCAAGGGTGAAGTATATCAGGCAGTAGAAGGCGGTAATGGCGAGTTAGGATTTTATTTGATTAGTGATGGTGGAAGAACGCCTTTTCGTTTGCATTTCCGCAGGCCTTGTTTCATTTATTATCAGGCATATCCAGAGCTGGTAAAAGGAAGCATGCTGAGTGATGCCGTAGTAACTATGAGTAGCTTGAATTTGATAGCAGGAGAAATGGATGCATAAAAATTAGTAAAACCCCAATACCCTATCGGGATTATTATATGGTACAATTTTCAGATCAAGAGCTGGCTAAGGTGAAAGAGATTATTTCACATTATCCGGAAGGAAAACAAAAGAGCGCACTGTTGCCGGTACTGCATTTGGCTCAGGATACTTTTGGAGGCTGGCTAAGTACAGAAACGATGGATTATGTAGCATCCTTGTTGCAGATTGAACCCATTGAAGTGTATGAAGTGGCAACATTTTACAGTATGTATCACTTAAAACCTGTAGGCAAATATGTGTTTGAAGTTTGCCAAACAGGACCGTGTATGTTGCGGGGTTGTGATGATATTATTCAATATATCACACAAACATTGGGAATTAAATCCGGTGAAACTACTGCTGATGGAATGTTTACCTTAAAAACAGTTGAATGTTTGGGAGCATGTGGTTATGCACCCATGATGCAATTGGGAAAATATTATCGTGAACACCTAACCAAAGAAAAAGTGGATGCGATTATTGCTGAATGTAGAAAAACGGCTGCTGAACTAAACTGAATACTCCAAACACCAGACACAAAATTGCTGGTTTGAAATAAGTAACTATGGGTATAAAATTATTACTCGAAAAAGCACAGGTACCGGGAATCCGCCACTACGAAACCTATCGCAGTGAAGGAGGTTATCGGAGTGTTGAAAAAGCACTCAAGCAAATGAGTCCCGAAACCATTGTGGAAGAAGTTAAGAAAAGTGGGTTACGTGGAAGAGGGGGTGCCGGGTTTCCTGCCGGTATGAAGTGGAGCTTTATTGCAAAGCCCGAAGGTGTTCCGCGTCACCTGGTTTGCAATGCCGATGAAAGTGAGCCTGGAACTTTTAAAGACCGGTATTTGATGGAGTTTATTCCTCATTTATTAATTGAGGGATTGATTGTTTCATCTTTTGCGTTGGGCAGCAATGCAACTTATATTTATATCCGCGGCGAATATGCTTGGATCGCAGCTATTTTAGAAACCGCAATCGCTGAAGCGAAGTCTAATGGAATGCTCGGTAAAAATATCCTGGGTTCCGGTTTCGATTGTGAAATATATGTTCATCGCGGTGCAGGTGCCTATATCTGTGGTGAAGAAACTGCGCTTATTGAATCTTTGGAAGGTAAGAGAGGCAATCCGCGCATAAAACCTCCATTCCCCGCCATTCAGGGAGTTTGGATGCGCCCAACGGTTGTGAACAATGTAGAAACGCTGGCAGCAGTAGTTCCTATCATCAATATGGGTGGTGAGGAGTATGCTAAAATTGGAGTAGGCAAATCAACCGGTACTAAATTAATTTCCGCCTGCGGAAATATTAATAAACCGGGGGTGTATGAAATAGACATGACTATTTCTGTTGAAGAATTTATTTACAGTGATGAATATTGTGGTGGAATTGCAAATGGTAAAAGATTGAAAGCCTGTATCCCGGGCGGCTCTTCCGTTCCTATTTTGCCCGCAAACTTATTATTGAAAACAGCAAAGGGTGAAACTCGTTACATGAATTATGAAAGCCTGAGTGATGGCGGATTTGCTTCTGGTTCCATGATGGGTTCTGGTGGATTTATCATTTTAGATGAGGACCAGTGTATTGTGAAAAATACTTACACATTGGCTCGTTTTTACCGTCATGAAAGCTGCGGACAATGCTCACCCTGCCGGGAAGGAACCGGTTGGATGGAAAAAATATTGTGGCGACTCGAAAATGGAGAAGGCAAGTTGAGTGATATTGATTTGTTATGGGATATCCAACGCCGCATCGAAGGAAACACGATTTGTCCGTTAGGAGATGCAGCTGCCTGGCCGGTTGCTGCGGCTATTCGGCATTTTAGAGATGAATTTGAATGGCATGTGCGGGAACCTCAATTAGCCATCCAGAGAAATTATGGATTGGCGCATTATGCAGACCCTATTCATGTGCCGGTAGCAGGATAAAAACTAATTAGCATTATTAAAGGAAAGCTGAAAAAGTACATTATGTCGGAACAAGCCTTACTTACAGTAACCATCGATAATATAACGGTACAAGTACCGGCAGGTACTACTATTTTACAAGCCGCCCGAAAAGTTGGTGGTGATGTGGCCCCTCCTGCAATGTGCTATTATAGCAAATTGGAAGGTAGCGGAGGAAAATGCAGAACCTGCCTCGTAGAAGTAAGTAAGGGTTCGGAGAAAGATCCCCGGCCCATGCCCAAGTTAGTGGCTTCGTGCAGAACAACAGTAATGGATGGAATGGAGGTTAAAAATATCACCAGTCCACGCGTTACAGATGCCCGTGCCGGTGTGGTGGAATTCTTATTAATCAATCACCCACTCGATTGCCCGGTATGCGATCAGGCAGGGGAATGCCATTTGCAAGATTTAAGTTACGAGCATGGTAAAGAAGGTACCCGATACGAATTTCAGCGCCGCACTTTTGTAAAGCATGATTTGGGAAAATATATCCAGCTTCACATGACTCGCTGTATTCTATGCTATCGTTGTGTGTATACTGCCGATCAGCTTACTCAAAAGAGAGAGCATGGTGTGCTCGACAGAGGCGATCATGCAGAAATAGCCACCTTAATTGAAAAAAGTTTAGAAAATAATTTTATCGGCAACGTAATCGATGTTTGTCCGGTAGGCGCCCTTACCGATAAAACTTTCCGCTTTAAGAACCGGGTTTGGTTTTTGAAGCCCGTTAATGCACATCGCGATTGCCCCGATTGTTGTGGTAAGGTTACGCTATGGAATAGAGGCGATGAAGTGTTTCGTGTTACTGCCCGTAAAGATGAATGGGGAGAAGTAGAAAGTTTAGCAGATGGCAGCACTGCCTGGATTTGCAATACTTGTCGTTTCGAAAAGAAACAAACAAGTGATTGGGTGATTGAGGGACCAAGAAAAATCAGCCGTCATTCTGTGATTTCACAGGGTCATTATGAAGGTAATGTAGGAACCGCTCATGCAAATGAAACTTTTTCAGCTGTGCATGGAGGACGCCAACCAAAACTGTTAATGGATATTCATGCTATCAGTGAAGTAAATCGACCTGAAATTCAATTGAGCCTGATTGCCGGACCTTCCACATCTAAAGACTTTTCAACCGGGAACGAATAAAATTTTGTTATGAGCCTTTTGCAGTTAGATGTTTTATTGTTGATTGAAAAACTGGTATTGATTGTAATTATCGTACTGGCTAGTTTGGGCATTGCTTTGTATACCACTTTTGCAGAGAGAAAAGTGGCAGCTATTTTGCAAGACCGCCCTGGTCCGGAACGTGCGGGTCCTCTTGGATTATTGCAACCATTTGCTGATGGTTTGAAATTAATTATGAAGGAAGAAATTATTCCCTCTCACTCAAATAAAGGTCTTTTCATTTTAGGTCCGGCGCTTGCTATGATTGCGGCATTAATGACTTGTGCTGTGATACCCTGGAGTAGTTCACTTGAATTATTTGGAAGAAAAATTGATTTACAAATTGCTGATATCAATATTGGAATTTTATATGTTTTTGGCGTGGTAAGTTTAGGCGTGTACGGGATTATGATTGGTGGCTGGGCATCTAACAATAAATTTTCTTTGATGGCTGCTCTGCGGGGTGCATCCCAGGCAATCAGTTACGAACTGGCCATGGGCTTATCATTGATTGCTGTGCTGATGTTGGGAGGTTCATTAAGTCTAAAAACATTGGTTGAACAACAAATGGCACCGGGTTCGTTGTGGAATATTGCCTATCAGCCACTGGGTTTTTTGATATTTTTTGTTTGTGCACTGGCAGAATGTAACCGCACTCCCTTCGATTTACCTGAAGCGGAAAGTGAATTGAATTTTGGATATCACCAGGAGTACTCTTCCATGAAACTGGGCTTCTATTTGTTCTCCGAGTATGTGAATATGATAATGAGTAGTGCAGTGATGGCCTGTTTGTTTTTTGGCGGATATGATATTCCTTTTTTGGATGAAACAACATTGTCGCCCAATTTGGCTGCAGTTTTAGGCGTATTGTGTTTACTCACCAAAATTGTGATCTTCTTATTCGTATTTATGTGGATTCGGTGGACGATTCCTCGTTTTAGATACGATCAGTTGATGAACCTGGGCTGGAAAAAAATGATACCACTTGCTTTGTTCAATATGTTGTTAACCGGTGTATTGATTTTAATGAAGCAAGAAGGAACCTGGCAAACCATACTTCATTTATTTAAAAAATAAAGGAATGTTGGCTGAAAAAGCCGACAGAAAAAATAGTAATATGCAAGCACTCACGAATCGATCAAAGGCAGTAAGCCGCAAACCACTCAGTTTCTGGGAAAGTTTGTATTTGCCTGCAATCTTAAAAGGTATGTTGATTACCTTTCGGCATATTTTCACCAAGAACCCAACCATCCGATATCCCGAGCAACAAAGACCTTTTAGTCCTGTTTTCCGAGGTTTGCATGTTTTGAACAGAGACGAGCAGGGGAGAGAGCGTTGCACTGCCTGCGGTTTATGTGCAGTAGCTTGTCCGGCAGAAGCAATTACAATGGAAGCTGCCGAAAGGTTACCAGGTGAAGAGAATCAATACCGCGAAGAGAAGTATGCGGCAAAATATGAAATTAATATGTTGCGTTGTATCTTCTGTGGTTTATGTGAAGAAGCTTGTCCAAAGGATGCCATCTACCTAAGCGAAACATTTGCTCCTGCGAATTTTACGCGTAAGGGATTTATATATGGAAAAGAAGATTTACTGATTCCTAATCCGCTAACCGAGCCTGAAGCATTTGCGAAAGCGAAAGGGGCCAAAACAACAGTTTAACCTGGAGTAACCACCTCCTGAGGTGTCACTCTGTTATTTATGATAGTATGAGTATAGTTCAAATTCTTTTTTATTTGCTTAGCGGATTGGCTGTATTCGCTTCACTGATGGTATTACTCAGCAAAAATCCGGTTCATAGTGTATTATGGCTGATTGTAGTTTTTTTCGCAATATCTGGTCATTATATTTTATTGAATGCCCAGTTTCTTGCCATTGTTAATCTCATTGTGTATGCGGGAGCGATTATGGTATTATTTCTGTTTGTTATCATGCTCATGAATTTGAATGCATCCACCGAGCCCAATCAGCATATTTGGATGAAACTTGCCGGAGTAATTGCAGGAGGCTGCTTTTTAATCATGATGGTATCCCTGGCCAGTCAGGCAGGTGATATGGCAACCAAGCAAGTTTTAATGAAAGATGGGAATATTGGATTAATTAAGGATCTGGGAAAATTATTATTCAGCGACTTTGTTCTTCCATTTGAGATAACCAGCGTATTGTTTTTGAGTGCAATGGTAGGAGCAGTTGTGTTAGGGAAAAAAGATAAAGCATAAATTAACTTATTGATATTAATGTTCGCATATGCCTATTAATTACTACATTTTTTTCTGCCTTGCGCTATTCAGTATTGGAATGGTAGGAGTATTAACCCGCAGAAATGCCATCATCATATTTATGTGTATTGAACTCATGTTGAATGCTGTAAATCTATTGTTGGTAGCTTTTTCTAAAATGCATAATGGTATTGCTGCAGCTGCTGCTAATAACCCTCCTTCAACTGTTGGCGGGGATGGACAAATTTTTGTGTTCTTCATTATGGTGGTGGCTGCTGCTGAAGTGAGTGTGGGATTGGCCATTATTGTTATGATGTATAGAAATATTCATTCTGTTGATATTAATTTTCTCAACCGATTGAAAAACTAATTGCTAAAGCAAAATAGTTACTCAGTTTATAAAAGAGATGATAATTATGAGTCACCTAGTTTTTTTAGTGCCCCTTTTTCCATTATTAGGTTTTCTAATTAATGGATTGGGAAGAAATCTACTTTCAAAAAAATCCATTGGCGCCATTGGAACCGGTGCGGTACTATTATCATTTTTGGTAAGCATACAATTGTTTTTGCAAGTACTTCAGGGGGGTGGTGGAGTAGATACGCTGTTTTATTTATTTAAAACCCCTGAATTATCGATTCCATTTGCTTTTCAAGTGGATGCACTATCCGCACTGTTTTTGTTAATCATTACTGGTATTGGATCGCTGATTCACTTGTATTCTACCGCATATATGCATGATGAATCGGCACCACATTTCGCCCGGTATTTTGCTTATCTCAACTTGTTTGTATTTTCCATGCTGTTGCTGGTGCTGGGATCAGGTTTTGTAATCATGTTTATCGGTTGGGAGGGCGTGGGGCTTTGTTCTTATTTATTAATTGGATACTGGTTTACAAATAATGATTATAACTACGCTGCCCGCAAGGCTTTTGTAATGAATCGTATTGGCGACCTTGGTTTTTTACTGGCTATTTTCTGGATCATCAGCAAATTGGGAACTACCGAATATGCCGGAGTTTTAGCCGGAGTTAGTAAACTGAGTTCCTCAGATATCACTGCTATAACGCTCTTGCTTTTTGTGGGTGCTATGGGTAAAAGTGCACAAATACCATTGTATACCTGGCTACCCGATGCCATGGCGGGCCCCACTCCGGTATCTGCTTTAATTCATGCTGCAACCATGGTTACTGCCGGCATTTACATGATTGCCCGCACCAATTTGCTCTATACAATGGCTCCCTTTACACAGAGCTTGGTAGCAATCATAGGTTTGGCAACTGCCTTATTTGCTGCAACCATCGCACTGAGGCAAAACGATATCAAAAAAGTATTGGCTTATTCAACGGTAAGCCAGTTGGGCTATATGTTTTTAGGTCTTGGAGTTGGTGCTTACACTGGAGCTGTTTTCCATGTGATGACGCATGCTTTTTTCAAAGCATTATTGTTTTTAGGTGCAGGATCGGTAATTCATGCTATGCACCATGAACAGGATATACGCAAAATGGGGGGCTTGCAAAAGCGCTTACCTCATACGCACCTTACTTTTTTGTTAGGCTGTTTGGCCATTGCAGGTATTCCTCCTTTTTCCGGTTTCTTCTCAAAAGATGAAATTTTATCAGCTGCCCTACAGGCCAATCCTATATTCTATGTGCTGGGATTAATTGGAGCATTGCTTACTGCATTTTACATGTTCCGATTATATACACTTACTTTTTTAGGTAATGCCCGTTTTCAGGAAGACCCTCATCATGCTGTTCATGAGAGTCCGTGGCAAATGGTATTGCCCTTGTATGTACTTGCTATTTTGTCGGTAGCAGGAGGTTGGATAGGAATTCCTGAATGGATTTTGCCACATGCCCACCGGCTGGAGGAATTGCTTCAACCCATTTTTGCGGGTTCTGCTGCACTCACCCAGGAGCACTCACATCTTACACATGCTCAGGAGTGGATGTTAACCGGGGCTGCTACGTTGTTGATAATGGTTGCTGTAATTTTTGCGATTCGCAGTGCTTCCAAACATGTGCCATCTTCAGACCCTGCTTCTGGTTTCAGTGGGTTACTTGAAAACAAGTGGTATATAGATGAGTTGTATGATAATGCAATTGTAAAACCACTGCAGGCATTTGCAAACCTGTTAAAGAATACAATAGAAAAAAGTGGAATTGATGCATTGGTGAATGGTGTAGGAAAATTAGTGCATTATGGAGGTCGCCAAATGCGACTGGTGCAGAGTGGACAGGTAGGGAATTATATTTTAATAATGGTATTGTCGATGGTAGTATTTTTATTGATTTGGTTTAACGACAGTACCCTGATGAAATTTTTACATTCATTTTTTAGTTAGTTGAGATACCGTTAAAGAAAAGATATGATTTCAGTATTACTCATTCTCATTCCGCTGATAACTGCGCTGGTGGCTTTTGCGATGCCGGCTTCGGGTTCTGTTAAAAACTGGGCTATATTGTCGGCACTGGCAACCCTGGTAGTAGCTGTGTTGGCAGCTGTTACCACTTCAGCCAACTTGTTGCAAGTGAATGTTGCTTGGTTACCGGTTTTGGGAACCCAATTTTCATTGCAAATGGACGGAATGAGCAAAATGTTGTGTTTACTTACGGGTATTTCTTTTCCCCTGATTTTTATTGCGATTCATAAACAGGAAACCCCGGCTGCACCTGCTTTTTATGGCTGGATGTTACTATCACAAGCCGGTTTAATGGGCGTTTTTCTTGCGGCGGATGCTCTGTTGTTTTATATCTTTTGGGAGCTTGCACTCATTCCTGTTTATTTTCTTTGTTCTTTATGGGGTGGAGAAAAACGAATTGCGGTTACATTTAAATTTTTCATTTATACATTTTTGGGCTCACTTTTCATGCTTACTGGCATTATCTATTTATCCTATCATGTTCCCGGTGGAAGTTTTGCCATTGCTGCCCTTACAAAAGCGGCACTATCTGAATCACAGCGTAATGGTTTATTCTGGCTTTTCTTTATAGCTTTTGCAATTAAGATGCCATTGTTTCCATTACACACCTGGCAACCCGATGCCTACGAAGAAGCTCCAACTGCTGTTACTATGGTGATGAGTGGCATTATGGTGAAGATGGGATTGTTTGCTGTGGTTCGTTGGTTGCTGCCCATATTTCCTGCAGCTGCTGTTCAGTTTAGTTCTGTAATTATTGCACTTGCAGTTACCGGAATGTTATACGCTTCCTTCATTGCTATGCAGCAAAATAATCTCAAAAGACTAATTGCCTATTCTTCTATTGCACATATCGGACTTATGTGTGCTGCTTTGTTTACGGCACAGCCGGGAGCTTATCAGGGAGTTATGATACAGATGTTTTGTCATGGAGTAAATGTAATAGGGCTATGGATAATTGCCGATGCTGTTGAGAAAAAATTAGGTACCCGGGAATTAAGTGAGATGGGTGGATTGGCTCAAAAAGCACCCGTATTAGCAATATTACTGGTTGTCATGGGACTGGCGAATGTGGCTTTACCACTCACGAATTCCTTCATCGGAGAGTTTATGATGTTCAATGGATTATTTCAGTATAATATGGTTTGGGCAGCTGTGGCAGGAATCAGCATTATATTGGCTGCGGTATATACTCTACGAATGATTCAACAAATTTTGTACGGCCCTACGAATGCTATCACTGAAAATGCAACCGATTTATCGGCAACTACCCGTTGGGCATTATTGGTGGGAGTTATATTAATAATTGTAGGAGGAGTTTTTCCTCAGCCCTTAATTGATTTAACCAAAGATACCGTTCAGGCCTTGTCAATAAAACCTTAATCAACCCATTCGCCGAATTCGATTCGAAAAAGCAATATGAACTAGTATGAATGCAATAATTTTTTCAGCCTTGTTGGGAGTGGTAATGATGTTCAGTGGAATAGTTACCCAAAATAAACAAACCATTACTCGTATTTCGTGGATTGGCATGCTATTTTTATTAATAGTTAATTGCCTGCATGCCTACGGAACCTGGGTAATTAAGGTTGATACTCACGGTACCTTACATTTTGATTCAATCGGTTTAATTTTCAATAGCATTGTTTTTTTTGCAGCATTCCTCTTTTTGATTTTAAGTGGAAGTGATATTGAAAAAACAGGTATTCATCTGGCAGAATATTATGCATTGATATTTTTTGTGTTGTGCGGTGTTAGTATTCTTACAGCATATAATGGATTATTGATGTTGTTTTTGGGAATTGAAATCATGACAATACCCTTATATATACTCACAGGAGCCGATAAACGCAATTTGAAAAGCAATGAAGCATCGCTGAAGTATTTTTTAATGGGCTCGTTTTCTACCGGCATCATGCTGATGGGAATTGCCCTTATTTATGGAGCTACCGGACGTTTTGAAATAACCGGCGGTTCCGGATTAGCTCCTTCTACTGGTTTAGCAATTCGCCCTTCATTTTTAGAAGTAGGCGGTTTACTGCTGCTATTTGTATCCATGTGTTTCAAAGTGTCGGCGGCACCTTTTCATTTCTGGACTCCCGATGTGTATGATGGTGCTCCCAGCGTATTCACATCGTTTATGGCAACCATTGTGAAGTCTGCCGGATTTTTTGCTTTTATTAAGTTGTTCGAAGGGCATACCATTATATTAGGAGATAGTTGGAATTTGCTGGTACCGATGGTAATCTTCTTAACATTATTAATCGGTAATATTACTGCAGTATTTCAGCAAAGCGTTAAACGAATGCTGGCTTATTCCAGTATAGCGCAGGCAGGTTTTATGTTGTTCGCACTCTATGGCACCAATGATTTGGCAAAAGAAGGAATCTTATTATATGCATTTTCGTATAGTTTGGCAACCATCGGAATTTTTGCCATACTCATAAAATTGAAAGACTACTCATTAGATGGTTTCAACGGACTGGCAATACAATATCCCATGGTAGCATTTGCGGGCACCATCTTCCTGCTTTCATTGGCAGGTATTCCGTTAACCGGTGGATTCTTTGCCAAGTATTACATGCTTTCTGCTGCAATAAAAGCGGGTGGCATTTTTTGGTTAGTGATAGCAGCCATCCTGTTGGCTGCAGTGAGTGTTTATTATTATTTCAGGGTAATACAGTCGATGTACTTTAAAAAAGGCACACCCGAATGGAACCATCCTGTTTCAAAATCCTTCCAGTGGGCACTAATGGCAGTTGCTGTAATGGTGGTTTTGATTGGACTCTTCCCTACATTATTGCTCAATTTCTTCTATTTTTAACCGCTCCTCACATTTTTAGGGCTGTTTCGGGGGTTTGCCGGGGGATGGCAGTAACTTTGTCTATTGTTTGATTTAATAGAAGTTACATGACGCTTTCCGATTCATTTTCTCTAGCTTGGCGCACAATTAAAGGGAATAAATTACGATCCTCCATCACGATTGCTATTATTGCCTTTGGAATTATGGCCCTGATAGGAATTATTACCGCTATCCAAGCTATGAACCAAAGCTTAAAAGAAAGCTTCTCATCTATGGGCGCCAATGCATTTAGTATCCGATATAAAGAAATTCGGATGGGATTCAATAACGGAAATGGGGAAGTTAAAAAAACGCGTAGGGGTTTGAAAGAGAAAAAATCCAATATGGGAAAGCCCATTTTAAAGGATGAAGCAGAACGTTTTAAAAGTCATTTTCAATTCCCCGGTTCAGTTGTAAGTATTTACCGAAGAGGCCCAGGAGCTCAGGAACTTCATTATCTCGAGAAAAAAACCAATCCACAAATAACACTCTGGGGAGGAGATGATCAATACTTAACAGTAAATGGGTATTCAATTGCTTCCGGTAGAAATTTGAATAATCTCGATATTCAAAGTGGAAGAAATGTGTGCATAATTGGAAGTAATGTTGCCACCAAATTATTCGGTGCCGGAAATCCCGAACGTTGTTTAGATAAAATTATTCGCGTTGGCAGTATGCCCTATCGGGTAATTGGTTTATTGAAAAGCAAAGGATCCAGTGCAATGCTTCGGCAGGATGATATTGTTTTCACTTCATATACCAATGTTAGGCATTTTCAAAACATTTCTCCTTCCTATATTTTGGGAGTAATGGTAAAAAATGTAAATGAACTGGATGTTGCATCCGATGAAGCTACTTCAGTTTTTAGAGCAGTTCGTAAAATGGAACCTTCAGAAGATGTCAATTTTATAATTGAACGCAGCGACAAATTTGCTGAGTTGTTCATTGGATTTTTAAGCAGTATCACCGGTGCCGCCGGCGCTATTGGTTTTATTACGTTAATTGGTGCAGCAATTGGTTTAATGAATATTATGTTAGTAGCAGTGAGTGAAAGAACCCGTGAGGTTGGACTAATTAAAGCAATCGGAGGGAAAAGCAGCAATATTCGTCAGCAATTTTTATTTGAAAGTGTGATTATTAGCTTACTGGGTGCTTTTTTCGGAATAATCCTGGGCATTTTAGTTGGAAATTTATTCTCCATCGTTTTAAAAACAGGATTTGTTATCCCATGGTTTTGGGTGATGATGGGTGTAATTATATGCACTGCAGTTGGATTGATAGCTGGTATTTATCCGGCTATGAAAGCTGCACGACTAAACCCCATTGTGGCGCTACGATTTGAATAATGAAGTGTAGCTTATTTTTCGGGTGGAAATTTTTTTAGTTGATCATTAATATAATATGCAAGATCTTCCTCTTTAGGATGTTTTCTTAGCCACTCCCAAACAGGTCGACTTTTTTTCATGAATTCAATTAATTTTTCTTCTTTTAAACCGGTATACTTATTTACCAGTTCTGCATTATATCGATAATTGATATAGGCTTCTTCTTCATTATCGATAAAGTATTGTATAGCTTTTCTTTTGCTTTTTTCGTGTTTAGAAAAACGGTCGATATTCAATGCAATTCCCGCACCATAATTTGCTTGCGAAAGGGTTGGAAGGGGGTTGCTTCCGATTGACTGGAAGAAATCGGTATGCCGTTGCATGCTATCCATTTGATATCGACTCATACCTTTTGTTGTAACGGTTACATTCCCTAAACTGGTAAGCAGGGGTGAAAGAGTAAGCTGAAGGGTATCTTGCAATAAATAAGTTCCTTTATAATAAATGGTGTCAAAATGATATCCCACTGCAGCAAATGAAATCAACTGGTTGGGTGATAGTGTTATACTAAATCTTCCTTTCGCATTTGTAATTACCGTTTGTTTCGATTGATTATTTTTTACACTTGCCATCGCAATTGGCTCGCCGCTAGCACTGTCTTTGAGATATCCATATATTAACCTACTAGGTTGTGCAAAAACTTTTATGGAAAACATACAGGCAAATAAAAAAAACCAAATTTTCATACATTGTAATTTCTACAAAGATACGAGCTATGATTGGGCTCAATAAAAAAAGCCGGCACATATTTGGGTGCCGGCTTTTTGATTAAAAGTGAAATGCTTACTTAGGATCTAATGCCTTTTTTATTCTATCAGCTACATCTTGTAAATGGTATTTGCTCAATTTGTCGGATGTTATGCCGGCAGCTGCATTTACTTCATTCAGAATTGTTTTTAGCTCTCCGCGAGCGGCTGAATTTACATCGGTGTTACGGGTGTTTACAGGAGGGGTAAAACCACCACGACCACCTCCGGAAACTACAATAGTTGTAACCATCGAAGTTGATGGGGTTATTAAATCAATCAGTTTTTCAACGTGTGCTTTCTGAAGATTTCTGCGATAAGAGTCTATAGCTTTTCCTCCTGCTAATTCACTCCATACTCCTTTTCTCACATCTTCCATTAACTCATCAACCCGGTATGTAGAGGTGCCAAAGCGGTTAGCTGCTGCAACCAGGCGGAATAAACGTTGTGCATCCAATACATTATTAAGTACGGATGTTTGTAGGCTTTGTACTCTCTCCAGCGAAGTAGGAGCAGTAATCTTATTCAGGATGTTTTTATCCAGCAACCAATTGGGAGTTTGAAAAAGTTGCTTGTTCAAAAATGCAACAGCTTCCTTCTGGGTTACTTTGGGAGTGGGTTCATATACGTCACCTGCTTGTTCAACAGATTTAAATGTTTCCTGCACGCCACCGATGTTTTTGGTAACATGTCCCATATATCTGCTAAACTGAGAAATCACCTGTCCATACATATCGCTCAAATTCTCATAACGATCTGCTTCTTCCTTCGTCCATTCGGGTAATTGGGTAATGATGCGTTGCAAGTTTTTGATACCGTATTCGCTCGCTTTCATGCTATTATCACCCAGATCTTCTGTTTGTGCTCTTGGGTCTTGATTCATGCCCTCACCCCCAAACCAAACACGCGGGTTCGCAGCAAGTTTCTCAACAATCCATTTGTTATTAATTTTCTTGTCTTTTTCTACATCACTTTCTCCGATATAACGATAACCCCATTCGATGGCCCATTTATCATAATCTCCGATACGGGGGAATAAACCAACTTCAGTAATGTTGTCTTCCGGTTGGGCTACGTAATTAAATCGGGCATAATCCATGATGGATGCGGTATGGCCGTTTGCTTCCACCCATGCTTTGTTGCGCAGGTTTTCTACTGGAGTTTTGCTACTGCTTCCCATGTTATGGCGAAGGCCGAGTGTATGACCAACTTCGTGTGAGGATACAAAACGGATGAGCTGTCCCATCAATTCGTCGTCGAATTTCATTTTACGGGCTTTAGGATCTACCGCTGCAGTTTGTACCATATACCAATCGTGTACCAACTTCATTACATTATGGTACCAGCCGATATGGCTTTCCAGAATTTCACCGCTGCGTGGATCGTGAACCTGTGGACCATACGCATTCTCAATATCAGATGCAAAATAGCGGATAACAGAGAATCGGGCATCTTCCAGACTCATATTTGGATCATTTGGCCATTCTTTACCAACAATTGCGTTTTTAAATCCTGCTTTTTCAAAAGCTTTTTGCCAGTCGTTTATGCCATCAATTAATGGCTTAACCCATTGTTTGGGTGTTGCGGGGTCAATATAGTATACGATTTGCTTGGCGGGTTCAACCAGTTCGCCTCTCATATATTTTTCTCTGTCTTCAGGCTTGGGTTCCAATCTCCAGCGAACAGCAAAAGTTTGGTTTTCCACAGCTTGCTGATCATCGCTATATACAACAAAGCGATCGGCAAAGAAACCTACGCGGCTATCGAATAAACGGCGATTCATAGGAACCTTTGGTAACAGAATCATCGATGTATTCAATTCAATTGTTACCACGCCTGCACGAGAAGCAGCA
>Ga0214923_10002436_pt1 | contig 24824 bp, 20 predicted proteins | sample LL1510_MetaG_FD_177993 | JGI IMG/M metagenome (GOLD analysis project Ga0214923, IMG submission 177993) | Freshwater microbial communities from Lake Lanier, Atlanta, Georgia, United States - LL-1510 | ecosystem: Environmental > Aquatic > Freshwater > Lake | place: USA: Georgia | collected...
CTTTTAGAGCAGGATCAAGGTTCGGTAGAAAGGACCTCTGAGTGTGTCAAAAAAACTATTTTGCAACAAACTCCTCACGCGACTTTTTTGTTTTAAATGTGTTGTTACATACATTTTGGAATTCACTTTTTTCCATCACCTCCCTAAATTATCCCAATGATTGCTCCTGCTGACTTACTCTATGCCAAGACCCACGAATGGATCCGCCGTGATCCTTTTGACGACTCGCTTGTGAGCGTTGGCATTACGGATCATGCCCAAAGAGAACTCACCGATATTGTCTATGTGGAGCTTCCAAAAATAGGTGCGCACCTTGTTGTTGCTGCTCCTGCTGCAGTTGTTGAGTCAGTCAAAGCGGCAAGTGATATTTACTCACCTCTTTCAGGTGTGGTTACTGACATTAATCCTGATCTTTCAAATAACCCCTCCTTAGTCAACAGTGATCCTTTTCATGAAGGATGGCTTTTTAAAATGCACATCAGCAACCCGAGTGAACTAGAGCTCTTACTCACTCCCGAGGGATACACAGCACAAATTGCCTCTTAATGACACCTTTTCCCCAGCACGATGGCGCCTTTGGATCTTTTGCCAAACGGCATTTTGGACTAGACGAGACCACAAGGAGCTCGATGCTTGCTGCGCTCGGGTGTGAGACACTCGAAGAACTCATTGCCCAAACGATTCCCCAAGAACTTCGGTATACTCATGCACTTGATCTTCCTGAGCCTATTAGTGAGGAAGAGGCACTCAGAGAGTTAAAACAACTTGCCTCACGTAATGAGCTTCGTCCCACCTATCTGGGTATGGGCTACCATGGAACGTATCTTCCAGCCGTGATTCGTCGTAATATTCTTGAAAATCCTGGCTGGTACACCGCCTATACTCCGTATCAAGCAGAAATTGCTCAGGGGAGACTCGAAGCACTTTTAAATTTTCAAACACTCATTGCCGATCTCACCGGCTTGCCTATTGCCAATGCGTCGCTCTTAGATGAGGCCACAGCAGCTGCCGAGGCTATGGCAATGTGTTTTGATCTTAAAAAACATGCTCTCTTTTTTGTGGACCATCAGGCGCATCCACAGACCTTAGCCGTTTTAAAAACACGTTCTCAACCCCTTGGTGTGAAGTTGCTCGTTGGTTCCATTGAGGAAATGCCAGAGGAAGGACTCTGCGGATCCTTCTTTCAATATCCCGCAACCACGGGAGCTCTTATTGATCCTCGCGCTTTTATTAACAAGACACATGCTGCAGGAGGTCTCTCCGTAGTAGCGTGTGATCCTCTGGCGATGGTATTATTCACGCCGCCAGGTGAAATGGGAGCGGATATTGCGATTGGATCAACACAACGTTTTGGCATTCCTCTTGGTTATGGAGGTCCTCATGCTGGTTTTATGGCGGTTGAGGATTCCTTAAAACGCCGTATGCCTGGTCGTCTTGTCGGTGTCTCTCGTGATGCTGAGGGAAAGAAAGCATTGCGTCTTTCCTTGCAAACCAGGGAGCAACATATCCGTCGTGAAAACGCCACAAGCAATATTTGTACAGCTCAAGTATTGCTTGCTGTCATGGCTTCGATGTACGCCGTCTATCACGGTCCTGTCGGTCTTAAGAGAATAGCAAAAAAAATACATAAACAAGCATGTCTCCTTGCTCAGACTCTTGCCCAGGCTGGCTGGAAAGTCGCATCACATCGTTTCTTTGACACCATTCAAATTCATCTTAAGCATGAGGAGCTTTCTTCTCTCAAGATCAAGATGCATGAGCATAAGATCAATCTTCGTATTATTGAAGGCTCCGAGGCTTCTGTACTCATCACAATGGATGAGACCACAATATCGCTGGCACCATTATTAAAACTTTTTCACACGCCCGAAATCAGCCCCTCATGCATCTTAGACGGGATATTTCATGCTGATCATAATGAGGAGACTGCGAAGGCTGATAGGTTACCACAGGCGGTCCAAGAGACTTCGGGGGAGACTGCCCAGAGTTTGCAGGCTCTTTTAGGAAGCCCTAAAAGGGCGAGACAAGCTTCGCCAAGCGAGTCAATGCAGCATCACTCTTGCTTCCCGGCCTCCTCAGTAGATCAGTATGAAATATCCGGGCTAGAATCCTTCAGCCTTGATGCGGGATCTCTTAGAGAATTGGAAGACAGCCATGGAAATGAAGTATTCAGGTTAACCCGAGTCACACCCTTTCTTACACACCCTGTTTTTAATTCCTATCATAGCGAAACGGAAATGCTCCGTTATATACGGCGTCTTGAAGCCAAGGATCTCTCGTTAACAACATCGATGATTCCCCTTGGATCCTGCACGATGAAACTCAATGCAACCTCCGAGATGCTTCCGCTGAGCTGGGATAGCATTGGAGGACTGCATCCCTTTGTTCCTATAGAGCAGGCACAAGGCTATCTTGAAATCTTTCGTCAATTAGAACAGTGGCTTGCAGAAATTACCGGCTTTTATGCTGTGTCCTTGCAGCCTAATGCTGGCTCTCAGGGAGAGTATGCTGGGTTGCTCGCCATTCGTGCCTACCATGATGCTCGAGGAGACCGTGATCGTAGAGTGTGTCTTATTCCGCGTTCCGCCCATGGAACTAATCCCGCCAGTGCCGCCATGGTCGGAATGGAAATTGTCGGGGTCGAGTGTGACTCACAAGGAAATATTGATCTTACTGATTTTGACAAAAAAATCACACTGTACGGTGATCGCCTTGCAGCACTCATGGTAACCTATCCTTCGACACATGGTGTGTTTGAAGCCTCGATCAAACAACTCTGTGCTCTCGTACATCATGCCGGAGGACAGGTCTATATGGATGGCGCTAATATGAACGCACTCGTAGGACTCTGTCGTCCCTATGAGCTGGGAGCTGATGTTTGCCATCTTAATCTTCATAAGACCTTTTGTATTCCGCATGGAGGAGGTGGTCCAGGCGTAGGGCCAATCGCAGTGGCTAAGCATCTGGCACCTTATTTACCAACACACTCAGTCGTTCCGATGCGACAGGATCACGCAGGTTCTAGTGAGCTCAATAGGACAAGTGTGGACGCCACTCATCCCTACACATCTTCGCAACAACCTTCAAGCATTTCTCAGGTTAGTGCTGCTCCATGGGGTAGTGCGAGTATTTGTGTGATTAGTTGGATGTATATTCGCATGATGGGAGCTGAGGGTTTAACTACGGCAACGCAGCTTGCTATTCTCAGCGCCAATTATATTGCCAAACGTCTTGAGCCCTATTACGGGATTCTCTACCGTGGAGAACAAGGCCGTATTGCTCATGAATGTATTCTCGACTTAAGAGAATGGAAAAAGCGCGCCGGGGTCGAAGTGGAAGATGTGGCTAAGCGTTTGATGGATTATGGATTTCATGCCCCAACCATGAGCTGGCCAGTACCAGGAACATTAATGGTCGAGCCCACGGAGAGTGAATCAAAGGAGGAAATTGACCGTTTTTGTGATGCCATGATTGCGATTTATCAAGAACTCCTTTCTATTGAAGAGGGGAGAATGGACCGCTCTAACAACCCACTCAAACGGGCTCCTCACACGGCTCTTTGCCTGATATCAGAACATTGGGACCGTCCCTACTCTCGTAAGGTTGCTGCTTATCCAGCTCCTTGGCTCTCTGAGCATAAATTTTGGCCAAGTGTTGCACGCATTGATAATGTTTACGGAGATCGTAATCTCTTCTGTTCGTGTCAGAGTATCTAGCCCGAATATTTCATACTGATTCTGCTGCGGCTTGCGAACACCTGATGGATACTGCGTCAGCTTCGAATTGCTCCTCGGGCAACACCAGTGCTCGGGAGAGCCTGGGGTAGACTGCCGTAACAGTTGGGTTAGGGGTAGCCCGTAAGGGCGAGCCGAGCAGGTGCGAGCGAGTCAATATGTACTCATACAGCCGTCGTCAGACTTCATCACTCGCCTTACCCCACCAGCCTTCGCAGCCTCCTCGTCACGATTCAGTATGAAATATGCGGGTTAATACACTATATCACTCATGGAAGGTTTTAATGATAATCTAAATTTCCATGGATAAGCCTTAGGTTTTTCGTCACTTAGGGCATCATATGAGGTGATTTTTTCTTGAGGGTTTACCTCAAAGAGATTTGACTTTGTAAGTGCTTGAATGAATCTATGGACGGCATCGGCTTCCTGTGGGCTTTCTAAAGAGATTCCTTCAAGCTCCAGAGCGGTAATAGAATCACCTCTAGGGTCCTCGTTGGTGATAGGAGATAATTTTGTAATGAAGAGAGCGTGTCCTGGGAGAGCCTTTTGGAGTTCGCTCAAGAGATGTGGCCATAACAGATGTTTTTCTAAAAGGGTATTAATGGCCGATTGCGTTTCTTCGGTTCTCGCAAGCTGCGCTTCCTTTTGTTGTAAAGAAAACATTTTTTCTTCTTCATGGAGTAAGCTCAATTGAGTCCTGGCAGAAAGAGTCATCAGGTTGCCTGATTCATGCTGAAAATAGAGCGACCATGCTAGAAGTGTGCACATGATGCAAATCATTGCCCTAAACGTGTAGGGACGCTCTTGATTCCTAGATCTTCTGGCAAGTAGTGATGCAGGTAAGAGATCCAAATGGATATGATTTTTTTTCTCACAAAAGGTTATTCCTCCTGCTAGGAAGCTCGCAGAGCAGACTGCATGATGCTCTGAAAAAGGCATTATAGTAGGATCTAAAGCGAGCTTCTTATCAAGATCATCGATTTTTACTGTCAATTTTTTTTGTAAAAAGCAGACCAGCTCTTGCTTCTCTCGACTTTTTCCAGTCACCAAAATTTCTTCTACTACGCATTTCTGTGAGGCCCTATGCTCGATCACTTGCTGGAGAAAGATGGAGATGTTTTCTTGCGAAGAGATAGTATCTCCCTTCTCATAGAGCGTATAACTTGCCAGCATTTCATGAGATTGCGTGAAAATAACATTCGTGGTTGAAATTCTCAGATCAATCATAAGACTCCCTCCTGCCTTGCTGGTGATTGAGGGTGCCCTAAGTCTGGTAGGCACATGATGGAGGAGAGGTTGCAATGCTTCCTTGCTATAATCCCTATGTGCTATTTGTGTGAAAGCCTCGACAAGTCCATGGGAGCTTGAGGTGAGAGTGACTATTTCCAAGCTTGTCTGAGAAAAAATTTCTAACAGAACATGAAGTGTTGTTTTTTTAACCGCAGCCAAGAGAACGGAGATTGTTCCTTCTTCCTGTGATGGGAAAATGTGGTGATCCCAAATGAGTTCCTCAAGCGGGAATAAGAAGACTCGTTTGGCCTCTAATTTCACGAGCTTAGGAATGATTTCCTCAAGACTAGGGGGTATTTCCAGTCTGATTGTTTTTAAAAAAACGCTCTCTGCAGGCAAGAAGCAGTGAAGATCGGCTTTGAAGACGTGCCAGGATTTCAGGGTATGCTCAATTTGCTGAAGTCTTTTTTTGATACAAGCAGATGCGTTATCTTCTTCTGGGTCATGGTGGGTCAAGATTTCTTGAAGCGCCCAGATTCTTTTTTTATTCCTAGAAACCTCGGCGAGGGTGAAGGAATTTTTTCCCCAATCCAAAAGTAGTTGTCTTGCCACAAAACAAGGGGGCTTATCTTTTTAGATCTTGGACTTAAAATAATCGATTGTCCTTGCAATGCCTTCCTCAAAGTCAACTTGAGGTTCCCAGTCTAAAATGGTTCGTGCACGTGTGATGTCAGGTTGGCGAACTTTGGGGTCATCGATGGGCAGGGACTTGAATTCAAGCGTGGAGGAGGTAGGAATGAGTTTTAAAATTTCTTTTCCAAATTCTTGAATTGTCATCTCACGAGGGTTGCCAATATTAACGGGGTAATGATACTGACTCATCATCAGACGATAAATTCCCTCAATAAGGTCCGAAACATAGCAAAAGCTCCGTGTCTGACTGCCATCTCCAAAAATAGTGAGGGGTTGGTTCGTAAGAGCCTGGCTGATAAATGCTGGCACAACACGTCCATCCCTCAAGCGCATGCGTGGGCCATAGGTGTTAAAAATACGAACAATCTTCGTATTCATCCCGTGAAACGTGTGATAGGCCATAGTCATAGCTTCGGCAAAACGTTTAGCTTCATCGTAGACACCACGAGGACCTACCGGGTTGACATTGCCCCAATAATCCTCTGTCTGTGGATGAATGAGTGGATCACCGTATGTTTCTGAAGTCGAGGCAAGAAGGAAAGCTGCTTGCTTTTCGCGTGCAAGACCGAGTGCATTGTGCGTTCCCAGGGAGCCGACTTTCAATGTCGGAATCGGAAGCTCTAAATAATCAATAGGACTTGCTGGGCTCGCAAAATGCCAAACGTAGTCCACATGACCTGGTACAAAAATATATTCTGTGACATCGTGTCGGATAAATTTGAAATGGATATTTTCTGCAAGATGTTCCAAGTTTTGCGGACTGCCAGTAATAAAATTATCAATCACAATCACATCATGTCCTGCACTTAAGAGTCGATCCGTTAAGTGAGAACCAAGGAAGCCGGCACCTCCTGTAACAACGCTAATAGGTCTAGAAGATTGTTGAGTCATGAAATTTTAGGTCAGAGCAAGAATGGAATGCTACGCAAGAATGAAATGCTAGTTTAATACTCTCTAATAGGCGAGTCCTAATATTGCAAAAATGCTACTTTTTCTCTCACAGAAAATATACTTATCACGAATGAAATCCTTATGTTCATTCGTGATGACGATAGTATCAAGAAATGGTGTTGTACTAGCTCTGCTTACTTCGGTATGCTCGCCGCCTATTTGATGTTTTATGAGTAGCAGGAAAACAATATTCTTCTTAGGTAGTATGACCGCGGGATGTGTGTTTCTCGCTGTTATAGAAGGATGGTTAGCTCCGCTCAGAGCATTATGGAAAGGGGTGCTGCCACTCACATTGTTGGTAATAGCACCTATCGAGATTCCGCCCATCATCCAAGTAGTGCTCGTTTGCCTGATGGCATTGATTGCTGTGGCTATTGGCCTGGAAGTTCTTAGCCACAAGGATCGTTTTCTTTTATTTGTGTTTACGTCTTTGTTAATGCTTTCGGCGAGTTACGTGTTGGCTCTGTACCGTTTTTTTTGGAATCCCTTTCCTGTAGAAATGGCCTTAGTTCTAGGCTACCTTATGGTTCTTGTGTTTCTTCGTACTGGTCTTGGAGCAAGAAGACTAGAGTTGAAAAGAATTTTTAATGATCGTTTGCATCCCCGTGCCATGAGAACTCTTGATCACAAAGAGACCTTTGCACAGTTTTCAGGAACATTAAAACAGGCTAGCATTCTCGTCTGTACTCTTAATAATCACCGAGAGCTCATCGAAGTCCTCCGGCCTGAAGCGTACGTTGCAATGACGAATCTCTATCTCCAAGTTGCTTCAAGTTTTCTAGTTGATGTGGGTGCGTACCTGGAGGAGTGTTCTGGTGAGAGTTTGCGTGTGCTCTTTGGAATCCCAGTATCTCTTTCAGGGTCGAAGAATCATGCTGTTAAAGCCATACGTGCCGCGCTCGATCTCACCAGACGTCTTGATGAACTCAATACCGAGTGTGATGCCCGCTGGCAACAACGTCTTGACTTCCGTATTGGGATTGATTCTGGAGAGATGATGGCAGGGCTTTATGGTGGTTCTGCTCTAAGGCAGTATAGCGTTGCAGGGCCAGTTGTTGAGTTTGCACATTATTTATGTGCTGCGTGTATGAACTATGGCTGCCGTATTTTAGTAGGCCCCAACACGTATGAAATGGCAGAAACAACTGCGGAATTTCGTTCGGTTGATCTCTTAGAGCGTCAAAGTAGCAGGCGTCGTGTAGAGCTCTATGAAGTTCTTAGTCTAAAAAATAATCTCTCACTTGAACGAGAACGAAGTCGTGATTTATTTTGGCAAGGAGTTCTTTTTTTTCGCTCGGAAGAATGGGACAAGGCGGTCGAAGCCTTCACTGCAGCACGTATTTTTGGCATCCCTGACAAGGCTCTGGATCTTTATTTAGAAAGAATTGAGCGGGCTCGTCGAGGAGATGAACAACTCATGCCTGAACAATCTCTTTTGACAAAGATGATTTAACACGCTTCTATTTTACTTACTTGAATGTGTTAGGGCTCTTGATTTTTCTCCATATGAACGCTCCTTTTGCATTCTCATTTTTATTTTTTTAACCCGGATATTTCATGCTGATCGTAACGAGGAGGCTGCGAAGGTAGGATGGGGTAAGGCAGACGAACATTTTGATGCAGGGCTAGATGAGTACAGCCCTCTCCAAGTCACAATGTGAGTTTGAGCGAAGTATCCACTTTGCCTTGCCTGTCTTAGTAGTAGCTTTGCTGGCTTCGCAGTAAGTGAGTGTGCAGCATCCGGGTTAGGCTTCCAATTTTGTGCCTCTTCTTGACTACCCTGAATCTTTCCGTGAGTTAATCAGCCAGCTGCGTCGCCTGCCAGGTGTCGGGCCGCGTGGGGCTGAGAGAATTGCACTTTGGATGTTCTCTTCTCCGCGTGCGCATCCGCAGAATTTGGCGCAAGCCATTAGTAATGCTTCTTCTGCTTTGCAAGCATGCGAACGCTGTGGTTTTTTTGCAGAACAGAGACTCTGTTCTCTCTGCACAGAGGAGAATCGATCGGGGAAAGAAGTCTGTGTTGTGGAAAAAGCAACCGACATCTTGCCCTTAGAGCGCACGGGAGCATTTCATGGAAGATATCATGCACTTGGAGGCAAGCTCTCCCCCCTTGATGGCATCGGGCCCGAAGAACTCCGTATCGCTGAGCTTGTAGACCGTCTTGTGATAGAGCAACCCTCGGAAATTATTTTAGCACTCAGTGGTGATGTGGAAGGCGAGGCTACAGCGCATTATCTCGCAGAAGTGATTGCTCCATCTGGAATAAAAATCACGCGCCTCGCTCAAGGTCTCTCTGCTGGAAGTGCCGTCGAAAACGCTGATGCCATTACCTTGCAACGAGCTCTGATGAATCGAAGAGATTATTCTCTATAACTCAGATTCTTTGATCGACGCTTTTGCTTCTTTTGTGTCTGGTGGTCGGAAAAGTTTAGCCTCAACTTCGGGAGTGGAACTTATTTCCTGCTTCTTGATGGATATTTTTTTTGGAGCCAGACTAGCAGTGATCACAGACCCTATATGCTCCTTATTGGCACGGGGCATGCTATCAAATCCGGGAGAACGGGTGATTCTTGTTGCTCTGATCGAAGTGTTTATTGTGCGACCGCGGGTAGGATATTCATCCATGTAATTACCAACTGGTGTTTGATGATATCCTCCTGCAGAGGAATTATCCGTGCCATAGGCTCGATCTTCCCAGTAACGAGCGAACATCATATTGGTACACTCTCTGTATTGAAGCGCTTGAATACGTTTGGCAATGGCTTTTAGCTCCTTTTGATATTCAGGTCTAGTTTCTTGTATTGTGTTTTCAAGACGCGTTTGATATTTAGCATCTCTTGCATAAGCGGCTGCTAATTCCTCATGAAGAGCAGCTTTTTTTAAGTATTTATTTTTGATCTTTTCAAACTTTGCGGCTGTTTTTTTGGCCTTAAGGTCTTCCTGGCTATCCTTAGCAAGAATCTTATTCACCGTTATTCTTCCCCTTAGCGCTCTGATCTTCTGAGGCAACATTCTTGGGTCGTTAGAATTTCTGTTTTCCTCGTGTGCAGAGCTCCTTCGTAGATGAGCAAGGTCGCTTTCCGACTGAAGCACTACTGCTATATGCTTGTGTGGAGTTCCCGTAAAGCGATGTGGAGGATGAAGTGGTTGTTCGCCCGTTCGATGAGAACTATGGCTAGAAGAAGAGCCTTGGGCAGGTAATGAATGACTTGGATCGTTACTGGGAATAGGATATTTTTTTGGATAAAGGCGCATTGGTTGAAAAGTTTTCCACTACATCATCGTGCGCTCTTCCTAGTTGCAAGGTTTTTTTCAGGTGGATCCTGATATATCCTTGTGCTAGAATTTGGCTTTTTCATTGTCTGCTTTTTTTATTCATGCCGCTGAATTTTTCTTTTAATAGCACCCATCGCATATGGATTTTGGGATTGTTAGTGCTGCTCGTAACGCTCTTTAGGTTTTGGTACGCCACTCATTTAGAATTAATCGGAGATGAAGCCTACTATTGGTACTGTTCTCATCATTTAGATTGGAGTTTTTTTGACAAAGGACCAGGAGCCGCAGTGACCATATTTCTTAGTAGACATCTTTTTGGAGATACGGTGCTTGGGGTTCGTTTTTTTGCTGTTTTGCTTTCTGCGGGAACAGGTATGGGGCTTTTTGTATTAGCGAGGATGCTCTACGGGGAAAAAGTAGCTTTTTGGACATTAATAGTTGCCTTAGTCATGCCGCTCTATGCGGTGGGTAGTATTTTAATGACCATTGACCCGTTAAGCATTTTCTTTTGGACGATGGCGGCCATTGCCTTTTGGCGAGCCAAGGAGAGTCAGAATCTTTTATTATGGATTCTTGCGGGTGGTTTTGTGGGGTTAGGTATGTTGGCTAAATATACCAATATGGTAGAGCTTGTGTGTTTTGCGCTTTTTTGTCTTTGGAGTCCACAACAGCGCCACCAGCTTAGAAGAGCTCCTTTTTTCATCATGGTGAGTACCGCTTTTGTGTTTTCCTTGCCAATGATTCTTTGGAATTATCAGCATCACTGGATTGGTGTGATGCATCTTTTGCAACGTGGTGACCTCAATAAATCATGGCATATCACGCCAAGTGAATTACTTGTTTTTATTGGGGCGCAGGCTGGTGTGATTTCGCCATTGATTTTTCTTGGAGTGATGGTTTCGGTCTTTTGGGGACAAACTCGAGTGGAAAAACAAGAAGAAACACGTTTTTTGCAATCACTTTTTCTCCCGCTTTTTGGATTGTACACTTTATTAAGTTTAAATAAAGCAGCAGAGCCTAACTGGCCTGCGCCCTGTTACCTAGCCGGCATTATACTCCTTGTGGGGAATTGGGATGTTTTGAAAAACAAGATTTTCTGGGTGAAAAAATGTGTCCTAGCGGCCTTTCTGCTTGCTGCTCTAGAAACCATCATGCTGCACGATACCTTTTGGCTGCACCTTCCTACGCCTGCTTCTTGCAAAGCTTGCGAAGCGAGTTGGGTAAAAAAAATGATAAGTGTCTATCACGATCTTGGTGCTCTAGATCCTCTGGATCGTGCTCATGGGGCTGAGTCGATAGCACGTCATGCAGAAAAGCTCGCTTACCAACAGAAAGTTGATTTTTTTATCTCTGATAATTATCAAACAGCAAGCCTCCTCTCCTTTTATTTGCAAGGGCACCCTGATACTTATGAACCTGCTTTTGATCACGTGAAGGATCAGTTTTCCTTTTGGCCTAATTATCGAGATCAATTCCCTGTTGGGAGTAAGGGGCTTTTCATTTATCTTTGGCGCTATCCTCCACGTGAATTGAGGGATGATTTTTTAACGATCCAACCACTTGATGAGGCTTATTCTACGTGCGGCGACCGTCCTTTAAAAAAATATTATTATTCCATTTGTGAGGGATTAAAAGGACACTAAAAATTTCAATACACAAATTCCTTAAATCATGAAAATTACCTATTTCGGTCACTCTTGCTTTCAAGTTGACGTTGCAGGGAAATGCCTCTTATTTGATCCCTTTATTACCCCCAATCCCTTAGCTGCAGGGATTGATATCACGACATTAAAGCCTGACTATATTTTCCTCTCTCATGGTCATTTTGATCATGTTGCCGATGCTCAATCCATTGCTCACACCTCCCAAGCAACCCTTGTAGGATGCTTTGAAGTCATGGAATGGTTTGCCAAACAAGGTTTGCAAAAACATCAAGCCATGAATATTGGAGGCTCTTGTGCCTTTGATTTTGGAAGCGTCACCTTCACAAGTGCGGTGCATTCTAGTTCCATGCCTGATGGCTCGTACGGTGGTCAACCTGGTGGTTTCTTAGTAAAAACAGAAGAAGGAAATTTTTATTATTCCGGTGATACTGGGCTCACTCATGATATGAAGCTGATCCAGACTCCGCTTAAATTTGCCGTCCTCTGTATAGGCGATTGTGTGACGATGGGTATTGAGGATGCTCTTAGGGCTGCGAGCTGGATGGGGTGCAAGGAGATTTTAGGAGTTCATTATAACACCTTTCCATTCATTGAGATTAATACCAGCGCTGCGATAGAAACCTTTCAACAGGCCGGCGTTCGTCTGCATTTGCCTGCAATAGGTTCCTCTTGGGATATTGCTTAGCCAGAACATCTCATAGACTCCAATCACCAAAGAGCAAAAATAAAGAATCATATTTTAAAAAAAGAAGTTGACTCTTGCTCCGTTCTCATAGACTCTATAGCGAGTATTGCAAAAAGTATTTGCCAAAAGACTTGAGAAATCAGGTTCGATTAGTACTAATCAACAAGACCACTGCTGCGTTTTACAAAATATTTTGTAAACTATTTTTCTATAATAGGCTCTTTACTTGAGAGTGCTGTCTTCTAGTTCTAGATGAGTCGCTGATTTTTTGTAGTCCCATCACTCTTGAGCAAGATAAGTGTTCGTTTTTTTAAAACAACGAGAGAAAAAATCATTACCGGTTCTAAGTGATATTTGTCCGTCTTTTTACGGTAGTAGTTTGCTTTCACGTCTAGTTTCTTCAAGGGTTTGTTCAAATATACTTTCTTTAGTCGCATCGTTTTAAACATTACATGAGAAAACAGAGGTCTCACGCAGCTCTCTTTAAAAAAGAGCAAAGCGGACGACCGAACCTTAGCAGACGACCAAATCTTTTTTCATCATACCCTCACGCAATACAAACGCAGTTTTTTCCTCAAAAGATCCTATACATCTGATGCATGATGAGCGCTTAGCCCGCATATTTCATACTGAATCGTAATGAGGCGCTGTGCAAAGCTTGTTAGTACAATTCGAGACCAACGCAGTAGCCATAGAGCTTTCCACAAACCGTAATAGATTTAGTGTGAAATATTCGGGTTAGGCTGCGCAGTTTTAAAAACAATTTCAAGATACAGTTCTAATATCCTATGTGCCATGTTGATTCACGTCTTTCAATTTGTAGATCACGTAAGTTCCTTAATCACTAGCCACATCCCTATTTCTCGATAACACACATTTTTACTATGCAACAAGACGATACTGCTTCATCACCACCCAACAATCCATCCAGCTCAGACAACAGAGCATCTTCTCAGCTAAGCCATGATGCTTCTCCAGGTAATAACAACCCTCAAAAATCCGAGCGTTTTTACCGAGGTGGTCCAGGGCAACAACGCTCTCGAAATTTTTATCGTAAAAATCCCCGTCCTAACAATCGCTCTTCTCACAATAACCCTAATCGCAAGGCCCATCGTCCTGCACGCCCGCAAGGTCCCTATAACAATGCTTCCCAGATCGAGCGTCAGTACGAACCTATAGGGGAACTCGACCCCAATGCAGAACCCATTTTTGCCGAAGGAATGCTCGAGCTCTCGGGACAAAGTTATGGTTTTCTTCGTGAATTAAAGCGTTCTTATAATATTTCCTCTCAAGACGTTTTTGTGACTTCTGATGTGATCAAAACCCATCATCTTCGTGACGGTATCTATATCAAAGGACAGATACGACAAGGTCAGCGTGGTTGGCAGCTCTTTAAACTTACAGAAATTGAGGGACTTGATCCTGAGCAATGTGCCCATCTCCCGCTTTTTGAAGAACTCACCACCATCAGTCCTAATGAGCGCATTTTTCTAGAAACCGTGACAGATCGTTATACAACACGCATTATCGATCTCATGACTCCTATTGGCAAAGGTCAGCGTGGTCTCATTGTGGCTCCTCCAAGAACGGGCAAAACAACCCTTTTGCAGCATATTGCAGATGCCATCATTAAAAACCATCCTTCCATGAAACTCTTGATTCTTCTTGTCGATGAACGCCCCGAAGAATTAACCGAGATGCGTCGTATGTTCCCACAAGCAGAACTTTTTGGTAGTTCCAATGACAGCGATCTCAAAAGTCACACACGCATCGCCCAGCTTGCTATTGAGCGTGCGAAGCGTCTTGTAGAACAAGGAAAAGATGTTTTCGTGTTAATGGATTCCTTAACGCGCATTGGACGTGCCTTCAACAATGCCATGTCCGGCGGAGGTCGTACCATGAGTGGTGGTATGGATGCGAGAGCCATGGAGATTCCACGTAAGATCTTTGCCGCTGCTCGCAATACTGAGGAAGCAGGTTCCTTGACCATTATTGCTTCAGCACTCATAGAGACCAATAGCCGTATGGATGATCTGATTTTTCAAGAATTCAAAGGAACAGGAAATATGGAAATCGTCCTTGATCGCAAAATTAGTGATCAACGCATCTATCCAGCCATGGATATTTTTCTCTCAGGGACACGTCGTGAAGAATTGCTCATTCCTGCAGAAGATCTCCATAAGATTAATATTATTCGTCGTGGGCTAGCCGGACACAAACCCCTAGAGGCCATTGACCGCATTCTCTTTTTCATTCGCAAACATCCCACCAATGCCCAGGTGCTCAAAAACATCCCGGGCTAGAGTTGATGATAGGCTTCAAGCGCCTTATCCCGTGAGCTTGCAAGCTCGACGATAGGATGCGGATAGGTCGTGCCTAATGTTACATTTGCTTGTGCAAGCACATCGCTGGGAGCCTCCCATGGTCGAAAGAGGAATTTTTTCGGAATGGCTGTGAGCTCAGGCACAAAGCGGCGGGTATAGTCACCTTCAGGATCAAACTTTTCTCCCTGAAGGATCGGATTGAAAATCCTAAAATACGGTGCGGCATCTGCTCCGCACCCTGCGACCCATTGCCAGCTGGCACTATTATTTGCTGCATCAGCATCGAGAAGCGTATCCCAAAACCACGCTGCCCCGTGATGCCAGTGAATAAGGAGATTTTTTACGAGAAAAGAGGCCACGATCATGCGAACACGATTATGCATTGTTCCAGTTTGCCAGAGCTCTCGCATGCCTGCATCGACGATCGGGTAACCCGTTTGTCCTTGCTCCCAGGCACGGAGCAGAACGTTATTTTCCTTCCAAGGAAAATGATCAAACTTTGGTTGAAAGTTCTTCCAGGGAAGCTCCGGGAAGTGATAGAGCAGTGAATAGGAAAATTCCCGCCAGCCAAGTTCACTTAAAAAGTGTGCACGATCGGCTAGTGGGACGTGCTCTTGCTGATGAACCGCATACCAGACTTGTTGCGGGGAAATTTCCCAAAAGTGAAGGTGAGGGGAGAGGTGAGAGACATTTTTTTTTCCAGGAAAATTACGCCCCTCCTTATAACCCGTAAGCTCGTGTTCTAGAAAATGCTGAAGTTTTTTTTGAGCACCGCTCTCTCCTGCTTCCCATGCAGTTTCAAAACCACGATACCATGGGATCTGTGGGATTAATTTCAAGTCGGCAAGCGTTGTCTTATTGTTGGGATCTTTGAGAAAGCATGCGCCTGAGAGTCGAGGCAGGGGCGATCTTGGCTTCTGTAACGAGGCCTGACGGTAAAAAGGAGTAAAGACCCGGTAAGGAGTTTGATCGCTTTTGACGGCCTCCCACGGCTCCCAGAGCAATGATGCATTGTAACTTTTACAAGTGACTCCTAATGCATGGAGATGCTTTTTGAGCGCGGCATCATTTTTGATACGCCACGGCTCATAGCAACGATTCCAGTAGACGCCCTCGATTGGTTGAGCTTCAAGGAGCCCGGTGATAATCTTCTCTGCATTCCCTGAGTAAATATTGAGCTTGCCATCTAAGGCAGCATTGAATTTTTCCAATGATTGATGCAGCCACCACCTACTGGCCGAGCCCATGCTCAACGCGCCTGGATCCTCCTCCTCAAAAATATAAATAGCCATCAGAGGCCCAGCTCGCTGCGCCTCGAGAAGACCAGGATTATCGGCAAGACGTAAGTCCTGGCGAAACCAAAAAAGACTAGGGACAACATGATGCGTCGGTTGCATAATAATAATGCGTAACAAACTAGCCTCATGCCTCACGAATGCAACTAAGAAACGGTCCCTGACGCTACATCGACTGAGATTCGCGTCAATACCGCCATGGCTGAGCGCGAGTCCCGTAGAAGGAGTAGCTTTTTAGAAAGAAATTCTATCAACTTTTTTCTCCTTTTTTCTACTTGCGGGAGTGCTGTGATTTGATAGAGTGAAACATTGCTGATACCGTCCGTTCTCATTCCTTCTCATCCCATGAGGCGCCCACGCTATGAAAGTTTTAAAACCAAGCTACCAAGTCACCACAAGAAAGGTCCTACAACATTCTCTAGGACTTTCTTTAGGGACTTGCCGAGCTCATCAACATTACCGCGTCTCCCCGTCCCAACGAGCGCTTCTCATCTCACCACTCGATTGCGTTTTGAGATCAAAAATAACTTAAATGATCTGATGGAAAAAATTTCAGAGACACTTTTGAACGGGAATCTTAAGTTATTCGCTTCATATATTGATGATACAGGTAAGTTAGAAGAAGAAGGTAAAAAATTCTTTAATACCTCCAGTCAGGAAAATATAACCGTAATTTTGCAAGAAGCATTCGATAAAATTCATAATTCTTAATACCTTTATTTATAATCTACTACACATGTTTTTACTTAAAAATCATTTTAATAAATATAGAGTCTCCTTCGATCTTATCCCTGCTTGTACAAAAGAGCTGGATCTCTGTTTTGCGTGGAGATGATAAAAGCAAAAAGAGCCTTAGCATAGGACTCATGAATATTCGGAATTGTAATACTCATCACTCCTTTCCTGAAACGCCTTCGTGCTCATAACTAATAAAAACCAAAACATTAATATTAATAAAAGTTTATAATGGATATTTTATCAAGCACGGTAGGCATGTTAAGAACTGTAGCAAGTGTAGCAGAAACGACGGCCATCGTGGATGGCGCATTACATAGAGAAGACACAAAAAAAGAAACAATCTCGAGTTCACCAACGGCTGTTAGGGCCTCAACGCCTATGAGTACTCAAGCTGGAGGGTCAACGCTTGATGATTTTTTGAGCCATCATATTCAACAGCTTCAAAGTTCGAAAAGTACGGCTTCTGAAATTTTATTAGAACAATACAAGCTGATTCAAGATAAAGATAATAAAACATCATTTATAAATTATTTAGAATTTAAGTACCCAGGGCATAAATGCCCCTTCGGCCCAAACGATTTTCATAACCAGGTATCCGATTTTCTAGCTGAAACAGTTCGAGCAATGACATTAGATAAAGAATACGATCCAAGTAAAGACACTAATGAACAAGTATCTCAGGCAATAAAGAATGAGAAATACAAAAACTTACTTGAATACAAAAACTTACTTGAGCCTTTACCTGTAAAACAACAAGGAATACATAACGAAAAGAATGCTTGTTGCATGAATGCGCCCTTGATGTGCGTACGGGATATGTTTCTTTGTCTTCCTAAAGAAGAACAAGAAGAAATTTTAAAAACTTTACAAAACAGCTGTTACCGTGTTTTGGCTCTGTTTTTGCAAGGTAAATATGATGCCACTACAAAAGAAGAGGCTAATCAACTGCGTCTTGATCTAAAAGATATAATAAAAAGATATCAAATCAAGCAACAATTTAATTCTCAGAATGATGGAGATAATAGTGTGCAGCAGGATGATAGAAATCTGGCTATGGATGAAATAATAAATGCTATTAACCCTGATGGTAGTGTTATAAGACAAGCAAGTCTCGCTTCAGTGGAGTTTTTGGCGAAAGCAATAGGAATGGATAAGGGTATTTGCTTCGTTCAAAAACAGGATTTTAGCGACGGTGAGGAGATGTTAAATATTCTGAAAAACAATGAGCTTAGTTGTACTTCTTCTGCCACTTTAGATTTTAATAATTCAGATTTAACGCAATTTTCTGTTAGGCTCGATGGGAGAGATTTCAAGAATCAACATAAGATTAATAATATTACAGATACCATAGAATCCTTTCGTCCCACTAATATAGTATGTTTTCTTGGGGGTGGTGATTCAGGTCATTTTATTAATATTTTTTCTCGAAAGGATTCATATAATAAGCTTCACTGGTATGCCACTAATAATCACAAAACTGAGGAAATAAATTTAGATGATTGCATGAGTAATAACGATAAGCAAACAAATCTAGAGATTAGTTTTAACGCAGGAAATGTTTCTCCAAGTTTGGCTAGCCCAACAGTGGACAACACCACTTGGAAAGAGTTCATCGCCCTGAAAGCGTATAATGTCACTTATGTGAAAGAGAACGCTGAGGTCAGTGCAGTTTGATATGTAGCAGTCGATGCTCAAGAAATGAGTTCACAACAAGCAAAACAAAAATTTTTATAGGATGATTGCATGGGGGGAATATTGTTGGGGTAGGGGTGTGATTATTAAGATACATTTCCTAAGAATCTGTTTTCAGAGTCTACTGACGCGTCACGATACCGCGCCGCTCTTCCCTCTCTCGAGTGCTCTTCATCAGTCTCAGCAGTGTCGCAAACAGGTTCTAACATTCGCTGCCTGTTGCTTGTGCCTGACGGCGTGTGCGACTCTTTTTCCGGAAAGAGGGGCCGATGCTCTGCGTGAGAAGACTCTTTTGAAGGCAGGGTTTAACCCGGTCTCTCTTTCTAGGCTTCAGGAGAAGGAGCTTGTCTCACTCGGTCAGCTCCGTCGTGGGAAAATCACGGCTCTCAAGAGTCATGGTAAGGTCTATTTTGTTTTCCCTGATATTCCTCATCATCGTATTCTCGTGGGTTGTCATACTCAGTTCATCTACTATGATGAGCTGATGGCTCAGGAGCTAGCCCGGATATTTCATACTGATCGTAACGAGGAGACTGCGAAGGCTGATGGGGTAAGGCGAGTGATGAAGTCTGACGACGGCTGTATGAGTACATATTGACTCGCTCTCACCTGCTCGACTCGCCCTTACGGGCTGCCCCTAACCTAACGGTTGCGGCAGTCTACCCCAGGCTCTCCCGAGCACTGGTGTTGCCCGAGGAGCAATTCGAAGCTGACGCAGTACCCATCAGGTGTTCGCAAGCCGCAGCAGAATCGATATGAAATATGCGGTTTAACTCAAAAGTCACCCCCTTACCCTTGGCCACCGATGACGAACTCGATTTGCTTATCCTCCAGCAGCAACAGTTAATATTTCTACCTGATCATTTTTCTTAAGAACTGCCTTTTCGAGCTCGTGTCGCAGCAAGGCAACACCATTGTGTTCTACTAAAACAGTAGAAATGGGTAGTTTTAATTCATGAAGCAATTCTAGCAGTGTGGCGACATCGACAAGAACTCTTTTTCCATTCAGTTCAATAGGCTGTTTCATATACTCGTTATGAATAAAAACTAGGTTTTTTACGTTAAAATAACACTATCCCAATCCTTCCAGACTGGGTCCAATCCTAATGATACAAGTTTACTAGCTATCATGCTCGGAGAGCGATCATCGGAAATTTCAAACTGCTTGGTGGCATGAGTCGCATTACAGGTCATTGGGACACTTTTCCCACGAATTGTGTGATGCAACTGCTCGCTAGCTTGCCCTGTATAGCCGCCTGGCTCGGTATGACTCCCAGCACTCATCATTGTAATACCTAAGGGAGCCATCGCATCACGAAAAGCAGCTTCTTCTCGAGTGCTCATGACTAACTGTATTGTCGGAAAAGTGATTCGAAGCGCAAAAAGAAGTTGTGCGAAATCACGATCGCTAAAAGAAAAGCGAGGTGTAAAATTTCCGGCTGCAGGACGTAAACGCGGCAAGCTCACTGAGAGCTGCGCCTTCCAACAATAACGCTGCAGAAAAAAAAGATGTGCGGCAAGAGCTGTTGCTTCGGCGCGCCAATGAGCAAGGCCAAAGAGCGCCCCAGTTCCAAGGCGACGAAAACCACCCTCATAGGCTCGCTGTAAGGAATCAAGCCGCCAATGAAAGTCTTTTTTGGGACCTGCCGTATGAAGTTGTTTATAGGCTTCTAGGTCGTAGGTTTCTTGATAAACGATCACACCCTCAGCACCTGCCTCAACGAGAGGCTCGTATTCTTTTGTTTCCATAGGTGCTACCTCAAGCACAATACTTGGAAACATAGGCACAAGACGCTCAATGCATTTTTTTAAATATCCATTAGAAATAAACTTGGGATGTTCACCGGCAACAAGCAATACGGAACGAAATCCCTCTTGTAGTAAATAAGAGGCTTCACAAGCCATCTGTTCAATATCTAGCGTCACACGTAAAATTGCATTATCTCGTGAGAATCCACAATAAGCACACGAGTTAATACATTCATTTGATAAATAAAGTGGCGCAAAAAGTCGCATTGTCTGTCCAAAATAACGACGCGAAATCGCAGCAGAGGAACGTGCTCTTGCCTCTAGAACGTTATCATCACAAGGCTCTAAGAGCTTTTGAAAGGCCATTAAGGAGGCTGATGGATACTCCAAATCACGAGCACATTGATGAGAAAAAATCATATTTTGTTTAACTTCGCTAACACAAATCTCCCGAGCACACTCATTTCTTCCAAGCTTGGCGTTCTGCCTGGTAGTCGTGATTCTTCGGTAAGCTGATAATGTAATTTCAGTTGCCCATGCTTCCAAACAAGGGATTCTAAAGGCCACGGGCCAACACGAAGAGGATCACTCCAGAGATGAATGGCAATAAGCCTCTCTGGCTGCAGTGCTGCTGCAAGGTGCATGGGACCACTATCAGAACTTAGCACAAAAGAAGCTTTTCGCAAGAGACCAATGAGCTCCAATACACTTGTTCTTCCAGTCCAGTCGGAAACATTCTCAGGAAGGTTTTCCATTTTTTTTCCTTGTCCCACAATCACGACCGAGAATCCCATAAGAGCCCGAGCCAAGGCAATGACTTGTTCTTGAGTAAGATTTTTACCATGACCACGAGCATAAGGATGAATGACAATAAAGGGAGGTTGTATTGCAAAATTCAAAGGCATTTTTCCTAATGGAAGATGAAAAATGGGCCCGCTTGACACACATCCTAATGCTTTTACAAGAGCCATATAGCGCACGACAGCATGATTATTGGGGTTGACTGTTGCAATCGAAGAATAAAAAAAAGAAGCCCCCTCCCTAGCATCGCTTAATCCCATAACATGATCGGCTCGGGCAGCGCGAGCCATCAACGCACTTCGCAGGAGACCTTGTAAATCAAGAGCCAAATCAGGCTTGAGATTCCCCAAGCTACAAGCCCACTTCAAAGCACGGATACCGCCGAAAAAACCTCGAAATTCTTCTCTGGGAAAAAGAATTGTTTTAGAAATAGCAGGGTGACTTTCTACTAGGTTCTTGAAAGCAGGTTGAATGAGCCAAGAAATTTCTGCCTCAGGCCACATCTCATGCAATGCGGTTGCAACAGGTAAGGCATGAATCACATCCCCCATAGAACTTGGTTTAATGAGAAGAATGCGACGTGGTGGATTAAGTAAGAAATTCACACAAAAATATAGTAGTAGACTGAAGTAGAAAAAAAGCAAAAGAGCATCGAAGAGATCAGTTTTTTTTGCATTGCCTTTCTAATTTTTCCTCGAGAGCTAGGAGTGCGGGCACGCATGGAGCCGAATCATTTTCAAGTTTTTTTAATTCGATGAGGGCTTCTGTTTCATGGTTTTCTAATGCTGCAAGTTCATAAACAACGAAGCGTTGTAGATAAGAATGCTCTCCTGGTAAGATTACTGCCTTACGAAAAGCAGCTGCAGCACCTTCATGATCATGCAAGCGGTCGCGTAAGAGGAATCCTAGATTTTCATAAAGCAGCGAACTTTCTGGATTCCTGATGATTCCTTGTTCTAGAAGTCGACGTCCTTGATGAATATAATAAAGAGCCGTGCTTGGATCACTACTAGCACTGCTCGCATTCCAAGCTAATTGCCATGCGGCCATTGTATAATAAGTGACTTCATAGGGCTGTAATGCTAAAATGAGTTCCATCAAGTGATGCATTTTTATCCACTCTTGATTTTCCCAGCAAGTGGCAACCTTCATCCAGAGCCAGATTGCTAGTGGAACACGTAATCCTCCAAGAAGAGTCATACAACGTGACACTCGACCAACCTCGAAGCAATCATCTCTTGTCTCTTTTGAAAACAAATCTTTGTCTTTTAGAAATAATCTCGCAGGAAATCCAGAAAATAGACTGCTTCCCGTTACGCTAAGAAATACAACAAGCAGAAGGGATCTTAGTTTCAAGTACATGTCGCATGATGGTTTCTATCACTTTCTCGCATGACCCTAACTCGGATATGCGAGAAGAACGCACAGGGGTAGAAGCGAGTCATTTTTAGAGCCGAGCATTTCATCTACATGCACTCTTTCTTCTCAAAAACAAGGCATCCTATAACCATATAAATTCCAAAATAGAAGAGAGCTAATTGCGTCATGGAATATGTATAGGTATCCAATTGGCATGTAGAGGTCAGCTTGTGATCACTAACATTAAAAATTGAAAAATCCGCAATCAGGTAAAGAAGACTTTTTATCACGCAATAGCCCCAAGCATGGAATGGCATCAGACTTCTAGGAACTGCATAAAAACCTTCCTTGAGATTGCCTATCATGTAACACGCGATGGCCACTAACATCGTCAATAAAGAAGAGCTCGATATTGTAGAAATTAGGAGTGTCATTGCTGCTATGAGAGATGCCTTCATGAGTGCTCCCAAAAGCATGATAAAGAAGAGATCTCGCTCAAGATTCATTTTCCACACATGCTGAAGAATCAAAAAGATTATTCCAAAGCCAGCAGTAAGGCTTAGGAGCATCAAGATAATTCCCAATAACTTTCCAAGAAAATATTCATAACGAGGCAGTGCTCTTGCAAGAATCATCACCTCTTCTCCAGTGGAAACAAGCAACGTAGCTGATGTAATCATAGCCAGAAGACTTAAAAAGAGAGAGAAAAGTTCCGTCGTCATTTCTTGAAATAGAAGCGCTCTCGTCTGAAAAGAACAACTGATGGCAAATCCAGAGATTCCGAAAATAAGAATCAAAAGGATCACAAAAAGAGATAAGACTTTTTGATGCAGCAACTCGCGAAAGGTCATCGCAGAGAGAAGCTGAAGACGCTTGAAAGAAAAGACCATCTTGCCTCACTCTTCTGACACGAGAAAACGTGTGCCGACATTTTTTCCTGCAAGCACCTTTTCAATTTGTTTGGGCTGCCGTCCATCAGCAATAAAAGTTTCAATGCCAGCACTGAGCGCACTTTGTACGGCCTTGAGTTTTGTGGTCATCCCTCCGCGAGAATGCTCCCCTTTTTCTGGAGTTACATGGCAGAGAATATCTTGAATATTAGTGACCGTGGAAATCCTTTTTGGAACAACATCTCCTGCCCTTGCCATGAGACCATCCGAGGTCGTTAGTAGGAGCAGTAGGCGCGCTTGCATCATAATAGCCACTTCCGCAGAAAGCTGATCATTGTCCCCCAAATTTAATTCCTCTGTTGCGACTGAATCATTTTCATTAATGATGGGAATGAGATCAGGTGACAATAGCAGGCGCTTTAATGTTTCCTGAGCATTCTTACGTCGCTTCTCAGTAAAAATATCTTCATGAGTCAAGAGTAACTGAGCTGTCGTAATTCCATAACGTCCAAAACATCTCGCATAAGCAGCCATCAGCGCAGGTTGACCTACGGCAGCGCATGCCTGTTTTCCAGAAACATCAGCAGGTCGCTTCTCAAGCCCTAGCACATGAACACCAGCAGCAATAGCCCCACTGCTCACAAGAATGCAAGGGATCCCTTGCTTCATGAGCTTGCTAATCTCTTTAGCAAAACGTTTACATTGGCCAAGATCAATCGCACAGCCACCAGGTTCTGCTAAAATTCCAGTGCCAAATTTCAGGACCACTGGGGGAGGAGATTTCATATCATCTTTAAAAAAAAATGGGACCATTTGATTTTTGTGGGTTGGCTTAATCTGACTCATCTATGCTTAGGCTATGAAACCTAGCCCGAATATTTCATACTAATCTACTGCGAAAGCCGGGAAGTCTGATGGATGCGCTGTTAAAATCACAGTTGACTAACTTCTCTTCATCACAATTAGCATGAAATATACGGGTTAGCGCTACTCTCTGTCTTCTTGTTCATCACTGAAACAGCGGATTCTTATAGTCTATTTATTGTTTAAAAAAATTATAAGATGCTTAGAAACAGGCACTGACTATTGAAAAGTTCCTGAAATTATTCAACATAAAAACAGCACCACAATATGCAGGAAAGATATATGGTGTATTACATTGGGGCAAGGCGAGTGATGAAGTCTTATGACGGCTGTATGAGTGCATATAACCCCCGAAGTAAGACTTCGAGCTTGAGCGCGCCGCATAACCCCCTGCCCTCGCGGCCTCCTCGTCACGATCAAGCATGAAATATCCGGGTTAAGGAATTCATGATACTGAAATGATTTCTAATTGGAATGGGGAGTAGTTAGAAATGGGATTGAAGAGTCTTTTCCATTTTTTTTATGGGGCGAAAGACCGCTCTGAAGTAATATCTAGCAGGCTTTCAAACAGTAGATGAGTTTTTTGTATAATTCTTTTAGGATCAATTTTGAATTTTTCTTAGTGATGGGTTGTTCAATGAAGATTGTCTTACAAAACGTTGCTATTAATTTTATTTAAAATTCAATTTAATCTTCTTTTGCTTATTGAGTTATATTTAAAAGAATTGATGAATTCCTTAAAGGCATTGGTCTTAGCCCCAATGCGTGTAAGGAAATCAGAATTTAATATTGGAATAATATAGAATATATTGTGGTAGTAATGGTTGCAAATTGAGATAAGAACAAGGATGAAAATCAATCAACCTTGTAGCAGCGCAT
>Ga0214923_10002438_pt1 | contig 24807 bp, 21 predicted proteins | sample LL1510_MetaG_FD_177993 | JGI IMG/M metagenome (GOLD analysis project Ga0214923, IMG submission 177993) | Freshwater microbial communities from Lake Lanier, Atlanta, Georgia, United States - LL-1510 | ecosystem: Environmental > Aquatic > Freshwater > Lake | place: USA: Georgia | collected...
TCTTTCACCCAGAACAGATTGCCGGACGCGGCTTCGCAAAGCTGGTGGCTGGCATTCAGCATCAGCGCTTCGTCGCAGCCATTGCCGTCGGCTTCCAGAAGCGCCAGAATACTGTTCAGCCCCTGCGCCGTCTTGATGCTCACAGGGTAGCTCGAAGCAGGCGGTTTGCAATAACTGCTCAACCACAGATTGGCCGGCGGTCTTGGGGCCGGATGGCGGGGCAAAAACTCAATGACAATGGTTGGCTGTGTATTCGGTAGAGGGCGGTATCCGGCGCTGCCCACGCCCCGACTCACCTGAATCCGGATAAATCCATCCGTTACATGAAGTTTATTTATTAGTATCTTGATATGCTTATAGAAATCATAGTCTTTTAGGTCAATTTTTAAGGCGTCCAACCCGTCTGTCAGCCGCGCCATGTGCAGGGCAAATTGGTAGAGTATGCCATCATAGAGGGCGATGGTATCAAAGACCCCGTCACCGAAGCGAAAACCGCGGTCGGCACAGCTAATGGTTGCTTCCTCGCGGGTGAGGAGTTGGTCATTTAAAATAATATGTGTCATAAGCTCTTGCTTTATAGGTTATGTTCCTGCAAACAGCTAAAGAAAATTGAAGGAAAACCACAATGACCTATCACTGTGCTCTGATGCTTGATGAGTTGGAACTGGACGTGCATCTGGGTGTGCCGGAGGCAGAGCGTCAGGTGACGCAGAAGGTGCGGGTGAGTGTGAGCTTTCATTTTGCCGCGCCACCGGCTTGCGCTGCCGATGACGATACGCAGCAGTTTGTGTGTTATGACGAGGTGAGTCGCCGGATGATGGCTTATGTGGCAACACGGTCATTCCGGTTTATTGAGTATCTGGCGCATGCGCTCCATGCGCAGGTGCGTGAGTATCTGGTCATGAAAATGCCGGATGCCGCCGATGCCACCAAGATCCGCCTGTGTGTCCACAAGGTCGCTTTGCCGGTGGAGTATTCGGTGGGTGGTGCGCGCTACATAGTGTCAGACGCACCGATTGCAACTTAAGAAAGCAATGATGTGGTGAATGCGTGGATAGGGCTTGGCAGCAACGTAGGTGACCGGATCGCATGGCATCGGCGTGCCGCTACGACATTGAGTCAGCATCCAGGCATTACCATCACCGCAGTATCGCGTTACTATGAGAGTCCGGCGCTATTACCGGATAACGCTCCCGCAGAATGGAACAGCTCATTTATCAATCAGGTGTTGGCGGTGGAGACTGCGTTGTCGGCCGTGCAGTTGCTTGCGGTGTGTCAACAGGCCGAGGTGACGCTTGGGCGGCGCAAGACCGGGCGTTGGGGCCCCAGAGAGATTGACATTGATATTATCGCTTACGGCAATGATTGCGTGGCGTTGCCGGAGTTGCACGTGCCGCATCCGGAAATGACCAAGCGCGATTTTGTTTTGCTGCCGCTGCGGGAAGTGGCGTCGGACTGGGTCTATCCTGCTGGCGGCGAGTATGGCGGCAAGACGATCGCTCAGCTGTGTAGCGCGCTCTTAAACGTGACCGCAGTTGCAATGGAGGGATAATGCACACAAAACCGGCGTTGGTCGGCATTGTCAATGTAACGCCCGATTCCTTTTCCGATGGTCGGGTTCGCGGCGCGCAGGCAGTTCTGGAGCAGGTGAAATCACTCATAGAGAGCGGCGCTGCGGTGGTGGATATCGGGGCAGAGTCCACTCGTCCGGGGGCCAATGCACTCACCGACGAGGAGGAATGGCAACGCCTTGAGCCGGTGTTAAAGGATTGCGTGGCGTTATGTCATGCGGCGGGCAGGTTAGTCAGTGTGGATACGTACCATGCCCATACAGCGCAGCGGGCGCTTGCATTAGGAGTGGACTGGATTAATGATGTCACCGGATTCAGTCAACCGGCGATGGTGCAGGCCGTACAACACAGCGATTGCCGTTTGGTAATGATGCATGCGCTGGGTATTCCGGCCGATCCCGCCGTGGTTCTGCCAGATACGGCTCCGGCATCGTTGCAGGTGGCGCGCTGGGCCACATTGCGGCTGGCAGCGCTTGGGGCCAGTGGCATTGATACATCCCGCGTGATACTGGATCCTGGGGTTGGGTTTGGCAAAACGGCATTGCAATCACTTGAGATACTGATGAATACCCGTCATCTGCTTGATCTGGGGTGTGAATTGTTGATCGGCCACTCCCGCAAATCGTTTCTGACGTTGTTTACGCAGGCGCCGGCGCAGGATCGGGATGAGCTGACGCTTTCTTTCTCGGCGCTGCTGTCTGCTCAGCAGGTCCATTATCTGCGGGTGCACAATGTCAAAGCCCATGACGATTTATGGAGCCGCATGTGAAAGAATCGGCAGAACTCGTGGCATTATTGCAGGCGCTGATGCCAACATCGCTGGCGGAGATTGATTTGTCGCTGGCACGGGTAGAGCGGTTTTTGCAGGTATGTGGTAACCCACAACGACGCATACCGCCGGTGATTCATGTGGCGGGTACGAACGGAAAAGGCTCAACCCTTGCGTTTCTGCGTGCCATATTGGAGCAGGCGGGGCATCGGGTGCATGTCTATACCTCCCCGCATCTGGTCAACTTTTGCGAACGCATCGTGATAGCAGGGCAGCAGGTTGATGAGGCTACCCTGATTCCTGTGCTGTCTTCTGTTCTGGAGCGCACCAAACATATTCCGCTGACATTTTTTGAAGCCACGACGGTAGCGGCATTTGAATTATTCGCCAGATATGAAGCCGATTTCACCTTACTGGAAGTGGGAATGGGGGGGCGGCTGGATGCGACGAATCTGGTGGATCCGGCGGTGAGTGTTATCACACCGGTTTCTTTGGACCATACGGAGTTTCTGGGCGATAGCCTTGCGGCGATAGCGGGCGAAAAAGCTGGTATTATCAAAGCACATCGTCCGGTTGTCATTGCGGAGCAGCAGCCAGCAGCCATGCAACGGATGACAGATAACGCCATACAGCTTGCGGCACCGCTATGGCGTTATGGTGTGGAATGGGTGGTTCATCAGGCCTCCTATCAGGCGCAAGGGCGTACCATACCGCTGAACCAACTGGCACTAGTGGGTCAGCACCAGCAGATGAATGCGGCGACGGCACTGGCAACGCTGGATGCGCTGGGTTTGGATATTCCTAAGGAGGTGACGTTGCGGGGTTTAGCGTCCGCCCGCTGGCCAGCACGATTACAGCGCCTGAGCGAGGGGCCGCTGATCAAGGCGTTGCCTGCCGGTCATGAATTATGGCTGGATGGCAGCCACAATGAAGCTGGGGCGCAGACGATTGCAGAATGGGCAAACGGTCGGAATGTGCGGCTCCATGTGATATGCGGCATGGTGAACCGTAAAGATGCGGCCGCCTTCATTCGCGGGGTTGATGTGGTGGCGGACTCTGTCTATCTAATTGATATACCTTATGAAAAATCATCATATCGTGCGGCGGATTTACAGGCGATAGCGCAGCGTGCCGGTGTGGCGGCCAAAACCGCGCCTTCTTTGCAACAGGCGATCGCCTCTATTGTGCAGGAAACTGCCCATTCTCCCACTATCATCATGATTTGCGGCTCACTTTATTTGGCGGGTAGAGTGCTTGAAAAAAACCGCTGATCACGCTAGCTTTAGGGGTAGGTATCAGTTCTGGTTTCAAAACCATAACCATAAAACACCATAATAAACACAGCAGGGTCTATGAACAAACCGGTTCAACGTGGTAGTCAGCGCATCAACGAACATCTGTTGGAATATTGGTCTTCCAAGAAGTCCGGCCGTCCCTTTCCAACTGAAGGCGATATTGATCCGGAAGAAATCGCGGATATCTGGACCTCGTGCTTTTTGGTGCGCACCGACGAGGCAGGGCGAACCAAGTTTCAATATACCTATCTGGGCGATGCGCTGATTGATGCATATGGCGATGATCTGACCAATCAGGATATTTGCGACAAGCTGGTCAATCCCAACAACATGTCGCTGGTCCACAAATTTGAAGAAGTGTGCAAAACCAGGCAGCCGGTTGAGGAAGAATCCGAATTCACCAATAGCAACGGCATGCTGATCAAGTTTCGTTCCTGCATGCTGCCGTTGGGTAAAGATAACTCGAATGATGTTGCCTTTGTTTTGGGTGGCATGAAATGGAAGGCATTTTAGTGTCGACAGAGCAACTCATCTCTCGCGGTGACGATAAAACTGAGGATAGTCGCAGACACCTCAAGCCGATTGTCATTAACCGTAGGCGTTATGCAAACGCAGACGTCAGTTTATATCGCGTCTATACCTCGCCGGGCGAGTTCAAGATTGTGGAGGCAGATTCTGCGCATGAAGCCTATACCAAAAGCGGCCTGTCGCGTGTCCATAAAATTGAGCGGGAAAATTTCTTTCGCTACCTTACAGTGAAGAAAGAGCTGATTCAGCCCCATGAAGGAACTGTATCGTTTGATACGCAGTTGCCGGATCGTGATCGCTCCAGCGTCCTGATTGATCAGTTTGTTAAGGCGAGTGATGGAAATGTTGGTGGCAAGGAAGAGTTCACCGGCATGGAGATTAGAGATCTCGCGCTGGATGAAAAGCCGGTTTACCGTTCTGTTCTCAAAGCGCCGGTGCCGGATTTTGTGCCCGCGCATGACATTACCGATGTGGTGGCTACAGCAAAAGCACCCTCAGAGCCTGCGGTTGTGGTGAATAATGAGCCGATGTCGGCGGAAGAAATGGATCGCCTGTTCAGCGGTGAATCAGCGGCCGACATTGAACAAAAAGAATCGCTGTCAAACGATGATCTGGATGCGCTGTTTGCCCCGCCGCCAGCAAGAGAAGGATCAGTAGCCGCCGCCGCTGAAGAGGTGGTTGAGGCGAAAGAATCGTTGTCAAACGATGATCTGGATGCGCTGTTTGCCCCGCCGCCAGCAAGAGCAGGATCAGTAGCCGCCGCCGCTGAAGAGGTGGTTGAGGCGAAAGAATCGCTGTCAAACGACGATCTGGATGCGCTGTTTGCCCCGCCACCTGAGCGCGATAGTGGTCAGACCGCTTTATCCATCGAAGAGTTGGATAAATTATTTGCACCCGACATTCCGGATGAAGAGTCCGATAGCACGCAGGAAGAGTTTTTAGAGTCGCCAGAGGTGTCTGCTGCTGTGGACATATTCGCGGTTGACGAAGAAAATGGCCTGTCTGACGATGATGTAATGTCGTTGCTTGCCCCGCCGCCTGCGCCTTCTAAGAAAGAATAGTCAGTCGCCGCTTACTCTTATACATCAAGTGCGTTGGTGATGTTCTGACCGTAAAGCTCGGTTTGTTCTTTGATGAATGCAAAACGCAGTTCCGGCTTTTTACCCATCAGCTGTTGTACGCGGGTTTCGGTGTCTTCCGTTTCTTCCGATGGAATCATCGCCCGCAACAAGACGCGCTTTTCAGGATTCATGGTGGTTTCTTTCAACTGGGCAGGGGTCATCTCGCCCAGACCTTTGAAGCGCCCCACTTCCACTTTGCCTTTACCTTTGGAGAGCTTTTCGACCATGTTGTCTTTCTCGGCATCGTCCTGCGCATAGTAGGTTTTATTGGATTGGGTAATGCGATACAGCGGTGGCTGCGCCAGATACAAATGCCCACCGGAAATAAGTTGCGACATTTCCTGATAGAAGAATGTCATGAGCAACGAGGCAATGTGCGCGCCGTCTACGTCTGCATCGGTCATGATAATGACTTTCTCATAGCGCAGGGCAGACTCATCAAAATGGCTGCCGGAGCCACAACCCAGCGCCAGAATCATGTCGGAAATCTCCTGATTGGCTCGGATTTTATCGCTGGTGGCGCTGGCCACGTTCAGAATTTTACCACGCAACGGCAAGATAGCCTGTGTCGCACGGTCACGCGCTTGCTTGGCTGAGCCGCCCGCCGAATCGCCTTCTACCAGAAAGATTTCGGTACCTTTGGCATTTTGCTGGGTGCAATCGGCCAGCTTGCCCGGCAGGCGCAGGCGCTGCGTGGCGGCCTTGCGCGCCACATCTTTTTCCTGACGGCGACGCATCCGCTCTTCTACGCGCAGGATGATGTAGTTCAGCAGTTTATTGGCATTGTCCGGATTGCCGCTTAGGAAGTGATCGAATGGATCGCGGATGGCATTTTCGACCAGACGGGTTGCTGAATTAGACACCAATTTATCTTTGGTCTGTCCCTGAAACTGTGGGTCATGGATGAATACGGACAGCACCACTACCGCGCCACCCAAGATATCATCGGCGGTAATCAGCCCGACTTTTTTGTTATTCATCATTTCGCCGAAGGATTTCATGCCACGGCTGATGGCTGCGCGCATCCCATTATCGTGCGTGCCGCCCAGCGGTGTGGGAATGGTGTTACAATAAGAGCTGACCTGACCTTCCTGATCAATCGGCCACGCCATGGCCCACTCCACCTTGCCATGTCCATCGGGGAGCTCTGCCTCTCCGGCAAAAATATCGGGGATGATGGTGTTGCGGCCTTCCAGCTCGCGGTTGAGAAAATCGGTCAGACCGCCGGGGAAGTGAATAGTTTCCTGCTCAGGAACGTCTTTGATGCCTTCCAGCAGTGAAGCATCGCAACTCCAGCGAATTTCTACGCCCTTATATAGATAGCCTTTGGAGCGGATGAGTTTATAGATGGTGGCGGGGCGGAACTTGGCCTTAGCACCAAAAATCTCTTTATCAGGCTGGAATAGCACCGTTGTGCCGCGGCCTTTGACATTGGGGTGTTTGGTCAGGCGAGTGGTTGGCTCACCCTTGGAATATTCCTGCACATACAGCGTCTGATCGCGGATAACCTCTATGCGCAGATATTCTGCCAGCGCATTCACGACTGAAACCCCCACACCGTGCAAACCGCCTGCCGTATGGTAGTTCTTATCGCTGAATTTACCGCCGGAGTGCAGGGTGGTCAAAATCACTTCCAACGCGGATTTGTTTTTGAATTTTGGGTGAGGATCAACTGGAATACCGCGGCCATTATCGCGGATGGTAATCATATTATCCGGCAGAACTTCTACTTCAATGCGGGATGCATGACCGGCAACCGCCTCATCCATCGCATTATCGAACACCTCGTTAATCAGGTGATGCATGGCGCCTTCATCGCTGCCACCGATATACATACCTGGACGACGGCGAACAGGCTCCAGCCCTTCCAGCACGTCGATATCTTTTGCTGAATAGCTCTGTTGTGCGGCTTTCTTTTTCTTTGCCGCGCCACCTTCAAACAAATCGCTCATACTCTACTCTGCTAGCGTGAAGGCCGCAGTATAGCTAGCTTTTTTGTGTGTGCAAGCATTTATAGCAGGCCCTGTGGAAGGCATTCCCTAGGCTGCCAGCGTGGCGATCGTCTGAATGGATTGGTTAATCTGAGAAAAACGCTCATGATGATTTCGCCAGTTTCCCATGAAAACCAGCTTCTGATCGTGACGCAATTTGAACAGTTTGGGGTGTTTGCTGATGTAAGAAAGCAGGGCTTCGGGTTTGGCAAACTGGTTGTTGCGGAAGCTGAAAACCGCGCCTTTGGGGCCGGTATCAATGCGCTCAACGCCTGCGGCTTTACATAATTGCTTGATTTGCAACACATTCAGCAGGTGCTGGATTTCTTCCGGCAATGGGCCAAAGCGGTCAATCAGTTCGGCGGCGAAGCTGTCAATGTCAGCTTGTGAGGTGAGTTTTGCCACCCGTCGATACAGGCTCAGGCGTAGGTCAAGATCTTCCACATAGCTCTCTGGGATGAGTACCGATGTACCCAGATTAATCTGCGGGCTCCAGTCATCTTCCGGTGTGTCGTCCACGGCCTCTTTACCGGCGCGTAGCTGCGCGATCATTTCTTCCAGCATTTGCTGATACAGCTCGATACCGACTTCTTTGATATGGCCTGATTGTTCTTCGCCGACCAGATTGCCAAAGCCGCGAATATCCATGTCATGGCTGGCAAGAGTAAAGCCTGCACCCAGCGTATCAAGGGTTTGCATCACTTCCAGCCGCCGCAGCGCATTTTTGGTGAGCAGTTTGCGGTGCGGCAGGGTGAAATAGGCGTAAGCGCGGGTTTTGCCCCGTCCCACCCGACCACGTAACTGGTAGAGCTGGGCAAGCCCAAACATTTCAGCGCGGTCAATAATCATGGTATTGGCCGAAGGCACATCCAGCCCCGATTCGATGATTGCGGTAGACAGCAGCAGGTCATATTTACCGTCATAGAATTCGTTCATGATGCGGTCGAGCTCGGTCGGCGTCATTTGTCCATGGGCAGCCACAATCTTGATTTCCGGTACCAGCTCCGTAAGCTTGGTATGCAGTTCGGCCATATATTTGATACGGGGTGTAACATAGAAGGTCTTTCCGCCACGGTGATATTCACGCAAAATGGCCTCGCGGATGACGACCCCGTCATAAGGCATCACAAAGCTGCGGATGGCCAACCGGTCTACCGGCGGAGTCGTAATCAGGCTTAATTCGCGCACACCGGAAAGCGCCATATGCAGCGTGCGGGGGATAGGGGTTGCAGACAAAGTGAGCACATGCGTGCTGGCGCGCAGGCGTTTGAGTTTTTCTTTTTGTTCTACACCGAAATGCTGTTCTTCATCCACAATCACCAGCCCCAGATTGTGAAATTGCACCTGTTTGCTCAGCAGCGCATGGGTGCCCACCACGATATCCATTTTACCTTCGGCAATGGCAGCACGGGTTTCGCTGGCCTCTTTGCTTGAAACCAAACGCGATAGCCTGCCCACGGTGAATGGCATCCCCTCAAAACGTTTGCTGAAATTCAGGTAATGCTGGCGGGCCAGCAGGGTGGTGGGGGCAATCACCGCTACCTGCACCGGCTCATCGCCCGAACAGGCGGCAAAGGCCGCGCGCAGCGCCACCTCGGTTTTGCCGAAGCCCACATCGCCGCAGATCAGGCGATCCATTGGCTTACCGCTGGCCAGATCGGCCAATACATCGTCGATGGCTTGTTGCTGGTCTTCGGTTTCGGAATAGGGGAAGCGGGAACAAAATTCCTGATAGAGTCCGGTGGGAGAGGCGAGTATCGGGGCGACCTTCATGGCGCGTTTGGCGGCTATTTTCATCAGCTCCTCAGCGGCCAAACGAATGCGGTTCTTCATCAATGCTTTTCGTTTTTGCCATGCCCCGCTGCCCAGTTTGTCGAGCTGTACCTGCTCCGCATCGCTGCCATAGCGGCTGATCATCTCGATATTTTCCACGGGCAGAAACAGCTTGTCATCGCCGGCATAGACTAGCTTCAGGCAATCATGCTTGTTGCCGTTGACTTCCATGGTGATCAGCCCATCAAAGCGACCGATGCCATGTTCTTTATGCACCACATATTCGCCCTCACTGAAGCTGGCTGCTTCGGCCATAAAGGCTTCGGATTTACGCTTGCGTTTTTGGGTGCGGATAATGCGTTCGCCAAACACATCCTGCTCAGATAACAGCAGAAAATCAGGGCTTTCAAATCCCTGTTCGATCGGCAGGACACACAGTTGCAGATGATTCAGGGAAGATTTCTGGCCAATCTTTTCCACCAGTATACAGGGAATGCCATGCTCCGCCATCAGGCTGCACACGCGGTCGCGGCTACCCGCCGAATAACAGGCTAGAATGACTGGTGTGCTGCGCGTGGCAATGGCTGCCTTCAGGGGTTCAAACAGGGTGGTATCCTGTTCACGTTTCTGGGCAATGAAATTAGGAGCAGGGCGCAGCCCCAATTCTAAAGGCGCCTCGCTTGAGACAAAGCTCGATAAGGACAGTTGCGGGTGCGTGGCCAGCGTTTGTTTCCATTCTTCTTCCAGCAGATAAAGCGCCGCAGGCGGTAGTGGATGATATTGCCCACCTTCTTTACTGTTGAGGGCCTTTACCCGCGCATCGTAGTAATCCAGCAGCAATTCCTGACGGTCATGGCGAATGGTGTCGATGGCGGTATCACAGCTGACAATTGCATCCGGCACATATCCAAACAGGCTATCCATTGATTCATGGAACAATGGCAGCCAATGCTCGGCGCCGGCATAATGCCGCCCTTCGGAGATGGATTCATATAGCGGGTCGTCTTTGGTCACGGCGCCAAAATGCTCGCGGTACCCCATGCGGAAACGGGTGATGCTGGCTTCATCCAGCCGGATTTCGCCGATGGGTTGCAGGAGGATGCGCGGGCAGGGGCTATGCGTAATCTGGCTGAGCGTATCGAAATATTTGATCGTCTCAATGGTATCATCAAATGAATCGATACGGATGGCGTGGTCGCTGTTGGGCGGGAACACGTCGATAATGCTACCGCGGATGGCAAATTCTCCGGGTTCCATGACCTTGCTGATGCGGCTGTAGCCATTGGAAATCAAATAGTCGAGCAGCAACTCGCGATCCAGTGTATCTCCGGCCGCGAGTTCAAAGCTGGCGCCCAGAAAGCTGCTTTTGGGGGGCAGTTTCTGCATGGCCGCGCCGATGGTGGTCAAGATAATGGCCGGTTTGGACTGGTTTTTCAACCGCGCCAGTTCGCATAACGCATTGACGCGCTCGGCGGTAATGCTATGCGCGGGGGAAACCCGATCATAGGGCAGGCAGTCCCATGCAGGAAGTGTAATGACAGGGCAGTCCGGCGCAAAAAAGTGCAGCGCGGTGGCACAGCTATCCATCTCACGGTCATTGGCGCAGATGTGAATGAGCGGCTGTTTGGCGCCGTGAATCAGTTGAGACAGCACATAGCCTTGTGATTGGGTGGGTACCCCGCCAGCGGTAAGGGCGCGGCGCTCTAATAGTGCATGGATAATCGGATGCATGGGCTATAAGGGACAATAATCGCGGAAGCCGCGCAGTTTTTCGAGAATCGGCTCATATTCTGCTTTAGGCGGGGTGGCTTTGCCGATCATCCAATCCCAGATATGGACATCATCCTCATCCAGTAAGGCTTCCATGGTGCTGATGGTGGCTTCATCCATGGTGGGGACGAAGGTCTCGCAGAAATGCCCCAAAATCAGGTCTGTCTCTTTACAGCCACGATGCCAGCTGCGGTAAAGCAGCCGTTTGATGCGAGATTCCTGTGATTGGGTTGACATTTATGCTATCCTCTGGAATGACGTAACATAGTAATCTTTCTGTAGGAATCAAGCGGATATGGAAGCAATCTTTGCTCCTAGCGAATCGACGACTTTCGCTCAGGAGGTCTATTTGCTGGTTTCTCAGGATAACGATAAGCAGACTATCAAGATCAAAGAAGCCAGCGATGAGCTGGTGAAGCTGCTGGGGCGCATGCGCCATGAAATGGAAGGCTATGACCTTCAGGAATTTCTAGGTAATAAAACGGCGGAAGCAGTCAATGAATGCATGGAATATTCCGATTTCAGCGCCGATCTGGATGAAGTGCTCTCCAAATGCTTGAACTTCAAGCTCAAGCATTTCAACGGGGAAGAATTGCCGTTTGCCATGCGGATTTATCGCGATCAGTCGCGCGACAAGAATCAGTGGTTCCGCATCCTGCTCAAAGATGAACGGCGTATTATTCAGGATTCGTCTCTGATGCGGTTGTTGGCGCAGAATATGGACGGCATCAAGCGCATGGATGAACAGACCGGCATTCCTGACCGTTACTCGGCGATTGAATATCTCAAGCTGTTGCAGCGTTATGTGCAAAGCCATGAACTCAAGGTTGTGTTTGCGGTTATTCGTATGGATCGTTATGCCAAATCCATTGCGAAATATGGCAAAGGACCGTGCATAGAGCTGCTCAAACATATGGTGAATTGCTGTTTATCTAAATTTCGTGATGGCGATGTGGTGCTGCGGCTGAATGATTATTCCATTGGTGTCCTATTATTTGACATTACCCCCGAAACGGCGCGCATCGTGCTGACCCGCCTGCGCTGGCACATTGCGTCGCACCACATCAACTTCGGTGGGAAGTCTGATTTTTCGGTAACTATCAGCCTGTGTTTTACCCCGCTCATCAAAGACGATACGCGCGATGTATTGGAGGTGTGCGAATATAAAATTCATGAGCTTCCCGAAGATGAGCGTAACGCCATGATCGAGCTTGGGGCATAGGGGCCATGCGCCCATCCATCCTCAATTCCTTGTTTGCCGATGCCATGAGCATTAAAGGGGTGGGGCCAGCGGTTAAAAAATCGCTGGTGAATCTGATTGGCTATCGCCCCGCTTTGGAGCAGGCAAACCGGTTTGAGCATCCGCTGACCATTCGTGACATCCTGTTTCATATGCCAACGGGATGTGTCGATCGGCGCGTGGTGGTTCCGGTAGCGCAGCTTCCTGTATCTCAGGTTGGCACGGCTATTGTCACCGTGCAGCGGCATTATCCGTCAAAAGCGCCTGCCAAGGCTCGCCGCAAACCACCCTATAAAATCATCGTGGGGGATGAATCCGGTAGTATGGAGCTGATTTATTTCTCGCCCAAAGCAGATTATTTGCAAAAGCAGTTGCCTGAGGGGCAAACGCGGGTGATCAGCGGGTGGGTGGAGGCCTATGACGGGGTGTTGCAGATGACGCATCCCGATATGGTGGAAACAGTGGAGAATTTAGCGAAACTGGCCCGTCTGGAGCCGGTTTACCCATTGACGCACGGCATTTCACAGCGTCAGCTTGGCAAGGTGATACAGGCTGCGCTCGGGTCACTCAAGCCGTTGCCGGAGTGGATGGATCCGAGTTTAAAACATCAACGTCACTGGCCCGATTGGCATCAGGCGGTTACCTGTCTGCACGTGCCGCATACGCAGGAAGACATTGTTCCCGCAAGTCCCGCGCGCACGCGCCTTGCCTATGATGAGTTGCTGGCGCATCAGCTGGCGCTGGCCATTGTGCGTGAGAAAACACATAAGAAATCCGGTATTCATCTATCGGGCGAGTCGCAGCTTCGTCAGCGGTTGGTGGCTAACCTGCCTTTTGCGTTGACGGATGGCCAGCGCAGGGTGCTTGGAGAAATTGACGGCGATTTATATTCTGGCAGCAGGATGTTGCGTTTGCTGCAGGGTGATGTCGGCAGCGGCAAAACGGTGGTTGCGTTGCTTGCCATGATGCCGATGATTGAGGCGGGGTATCAGGCGGCATTTATGGTTCCCACTGAAATTCTGGGCAAACAACATCTGGCTACCATTCGCCAACTCACCAAAGGGCTTGGCATCAACAGTGCCATTCTGACAGGAAAAATGACTGCGGTTGAGCGCCGCTGCATTATGGAGGCGCTGGAAAATGGAGAAATTCATATCATCGTGGGAACTCATGCGCTGTTTCAGGAGCAGGTGAGTTTTCATCAGCTGGGGCTGGTGGTGATTGATGAACAGCATCGCTTTGGAGTGAATCAGCGCTTAGCGTTGACCGGCAAGGGGCTGCGTCCGCATGTGTTGTTGATGACCGCCACGCCCATTCCGCGCAGCCTGACCATGACCGCTTACGGCGATATGGAATGCTCGTTGCTGACCGAAAAACCGGCGGGAAGGCCACGCATTGATACGCGGGTGATGCCGCTTGACCGGCTGGATGAGGTGGTGGAGGGCTTGAAGCGCGCCATTGTTCAGGGTTCAAAAGTCTACTGGATCTGCCCGCTGGTGGAAGAGCCGACCGAGCAGACACGCAAGGACTTTGAAGGCGATCTGGCCGCGACCGAAGAACGTTACTCGGTTTTCCGGCAGGTGTTTGGGCCGCGGGTGGCGATGGCGCATGGTAAAATGAAACCGGCTGAGCGCGAGCAGGCGCTGGAGGGATTTGCCGGTGATGCGTATGACATTCTGGTGGCCACCACGGTCGTGGAGGTAGGGGTCAATGTACCGGATGCCACGATTATAGTGATTGAGCATGCCGAGCGTTTCGGATTAGCGCAGCTGCATCAGCTGCGTGGGCGTGTGGGCCGCAGCGATAAGCCGTCCAGCTGTCTGCTGCTTTATGCGGCCCGCAGCGGTGAAGCGGCGAAGAAGCGGCTGGGGGTCATTCGTGAGAGTGACGATGGGTTTTTTATTGCAGAAAAAGATCTGGAATTGCGCGGGGAGGGGGATGTGCTGGGTACGCGTCAGAGCGGATTTCCCGATTTTCACTTTGCCGATATGGCGTTCCACCGCGAGCTGATTACCATTGCGCGTGACGATGTGAAGCTGGCCCTGCATCAGGACCCCACCTTGCATACGCCACGCGGTGAGGCGCTCAGGACGCTGCTTTATCTGTTTGAGTATGATTCAAGCCTGCGCTATCTGGACGCGGGTTAGTGACAATATCCATGATGCGCTGTGCGGCCTGATCGCTGGGAGAAACGGTTGCCATCTGGCCTAATTGTGCTGCAAAAGGGCTGACAGCATCGCGTTGTGCGGTGCGGGCGGTTGCGTCTTCAAGGAGTTGTGCAAGCGCCGGATAAGTGGCGTCAGCCGTGCAGCGCTCTTGAATGAACTCAGGAATAACTTCCCGTTTGGCCATAATGTTAATCAGGTGCGCGTGAGGAATCTGAATCATCCGCCGCACCAGCCATGCAGTCACAGGATGGGCGCGGTACGCCATAACGGTTGGAATCCCTGCCAGTGTGGCTTCCAGCGCCACGGTGCCGGATTTGGCCAGTGCCACATCGCATGCGGCAAAGGCGTCTTTCTTTTCCGTATTGCCGACGACCAGACGCACCGGTAGCGACCAGTGTGCCACCGCTTCACGCACCATAGCCTCGCAGGAAGGACGCACCGGCATCACAATCTGCGCCGTAGGGTATTGCTTGGCCAGCTTGTTTGCCACCTCGCGGAAAATGGGCAGGTGCCGGTTGAGTTCACCGCTGCGGCTGCCGGGCATCATGCCGATGACCCGCGTGTCTGCCCCCATCTGATGACGGGCGCGAAATCCACTGCCATCGCCCGTCTGTTTCCAGAACCATGCACTGGGGTGTCCCACAAAATAGGTGGTCAGGCCATGTGCGGTGAAGTAGGGCGGTTCGAATGGCAGAATAGTCAGCAATGCATCATACAGCGCGGCGGTTTTTTTTGCGCGCTCCGGTTTATAGGCCCACACGGTGGGGGCGACATAATGCACCATCGGGCAGGAGAGGATGCAGTTCTCGCGCAGGCGGCGCACGACACGGAAGTTAAAGCCCGGCGAGTCGATGGTGATCACGACCTGTGGCTTTTGTTGTTCAATATTATCAACGGTTTGCCGAATACGGCGTTTGAGTCTAAAAATATGGGGCAGGATTTCGACAAATCCCATCAGCGATAATTCCTTCATGGGGAACAGGCTGCGCAATCCGGCGCACGTCATCTGATCGCCACCAATGCCTGATACAGTTAAACGATCGTTTAATTTACTACGAAGGGATGCGATTAATTCACCGCCGATGAAATCACCTGATTCTTCTCCAGCAATCAGATATACATGCATTTCCTATCGTCCTGTTAAATGATTGTTCAGTCTATAACGCTGAAACCAACAACAAAAATTCCCAGTTCATCGGCACGGCGTGCAAGGGCATTGCGATCCAGCATCAGCGACCCTCCGGCTTCTGCGGCAATACCGGCAAAGCCGCATTCGGCTACTTTCTCAAGCGTGCGCAGGCCAATGACCGGCAGGTCAATGCGGGCTTCTTGATGAGGTTTCTTTACCTTTACCAGCACACCGCCGCGTTCTTCCAGTTTCAGTGCTTCACAGCGCTCAATCAGCCTGTCCGTTCCTTCAATCGCTTCCACCCCCAGCACCTGCTGGTTTTGTACGATGACGGATTGACCAATATCCAGCGCGCCGATACCGCGAGCAATACGTGCGCCAAATGCAATGTCTTCTTGTGCACGCTTATCAGGGAATACAGAGCCGATCAGCCCTTCCGGTGTGAGCACATCTTCCATCACGTCTTCCACACCCACCACGCGGAAGCCCTCTTCTTCAAAAAAGCCAATAACCGAGCGCAGCAGCTCATCGTCACCTTTGAGCAGGCTGGAGCCTAGTTTGGTGAGTAATTTTGCGGCTTTCAGATCAGGGCGAATGCTGGTCAGCTTGGGGCGATGGACTTTGCCGGCCATCACCAACTCTTTCACATCGGCGGCTTTGAGCGCATTAATCGCTTTTCCAATGGAGCCGATGCGCACCAATTCATGCGGTACGCCTTGCACGGTTTCAGGATCAGTGGTGTCTTCAATGGCGATCACAAAGCATTCGCGGCCCCTTTTTTGGCAGGCGCGGATGATATGGCGCGGTAGTTCTGTGCTGCCGGCAATGATGCCAAGCGCAGGCAACGGTGCGCTGGTGCTGGCTTGTTGGCGTGCGGACATGATCAGGCGGCTCCAACACCCTGCTTGGGTGTGCAGAAAGAACGGCTTGAATCGGATTCCAGAAAATCGAGCACTTCGCTGACCTGTTTGGTCTGATAGGACTGACGCACCTGTTGCACGCGCTCCTGCAGGGTTCCCTGTGCGGCATCGAACAGCATTTTGAAAGCCCCGCGCAGCGCATGAATCTCTTCGCGGTCGATGTTGGCGCGCTTGAGTCCAATCAGATTCAGGCCGGAGAGGTCTGCACGCTCACCCATCACCGAACCATAGGGGATGACATCTTTTTCCACGCCGGACATGCCGCCGATAATGGCGTTATGACCAATACGGACAAATTGATGTATGGCAGCCAAGCCGCCGATAATGGCGTGGTCACCCACGACCACATGCCCCGCCAGTGTGGCGTTATTGGCCAGAATGACGCGGTTGCCGATGCGGCAATCATGCGCCACATGCGAGCCAACCATGAACAGGCAGTGATCGCCCACTGTGGTCACCATGCCGCCGCCTTGTGTCCCCGGATTCATGGTGACATGCTCACGGATGGTGTTGTGTTTACCGATAATCAGCTCGGATTCTTCACCGCCAAATTTCAGGTCTTGCGGTGGGTGGCCAATGGACGCAAAGGGATAAATTTTTGTGCCTTCGCCAATGTGCGTGCGGCCATCGACGCTGATATGACTGACCAGCGTGACATTTTTTCCTAGAAACACTTTGGGGCCAACGGTGCAGAACGGGCCAATGATTACCCCATCTTCCAACGTCGCATTGGGATCAACCACGGAAGCAGGGTGTATGGTTACCATATTACACTTCATCCATAATCATGGCGGAGTAGGTGGCTTCAGCGACTTTGACGCCATCTACCTCGGCGACGCCGTCAAATTTCCACACATTGCCACGGCTTTGCTTTACGGTGCAATGCACGCGCAGCACATCGCCCGGCACCACTGGTTTGCGGAAGCGTGCGCTATCAATCGTCATGAAGTAGACAATTTTGCCCTTAGCATTATCGCCCATGGTGTAGACCACCAGACTGCCCGCCGTTTGCGCCATCGCTTCCACGATCAACACGCCCGGCATGACCGGATGATCGGGAAAATGGCCCTGAAAGAACGGCTCATTATTGGTCACGTTTTTAATGCCCACGCAGGATTTGCCCACTTCCACATTCACTACCTTGTCGACCATCAGGAACGGGTAGCGGTGCGGAATCATTTCCTTAATCTGGGCAAGGCTGAAACTCAGCATCTCTTTGTTATGAACAAATTCGATAGCCATAGCTGTGATGTCCTCACTTATCTTTTTTGATCATACGGTTTAGCGCAATGACCTGCCTATGCCAATCTTTAATTGGGACAGCAGGAGAGCCGCCATAGGATTGTCCGGCTTCCAGATCAACCGCGACGCCGGATTGGGCGGCGATTCTTGCTCCGGATCCAACTTTCAGGTGGCCTGCGATGCCCACTTGACCGCCGATTACCACCCCATCACCAATGCGCGAACTGCCGGCAATGCCTGCCTGTGCAACGATGACTGCGTGGCGACCTACCTGCACATTATGACCGATCTGCACCAGATTATCGATTTTGGTGCCTGCGCCAATGGTGGTATCGGGGCCGGTGCCGCGGTCGATGCAGGTGCCGGAGCCAATTTCGACATCATCTTCAATGATGACACGGCCAAGCTGGGGCACCTTCACATGGCCTTCGCGGCCTAGCGCAAATCCAAAACCATCCTGACCGATATGGACTCCTCGGTGAATGATTACTCGGCTGCCGATGAGGCAGTGGCTTAACGTGTTGTTCGCGCCGATTCTGGTGTCATCACCAATCACCACGCCCGCGCCAATCACTGTGTTTGAGCCAATGCTGGTGCGTTCGCCAATCACGGCATGCGCACCAATGACAGCGCCGGAGGCCACATGCACATCCTTGCCCAGCGTGGCGGAGGGATCGATATGGGCGTGCGCAGAAATGCCGTGCTGTGTGATGGCATCGGGATAAAAATGCTGTGCCACCAGCGCATAGGCACGATACGGATCGTCACAGACCAGCGTGATCATGCCCTCAGGCGCACGTGGTGCATATTTGGGGCGGACAAAGCAGGCACCCGCCCGTGAGCGTTCAAAATGCTCAATATATTTGGTGTTATCGAAAAAGCTGATGTCGGTGTGGCTGGCCTTATCCAGCGGTGCGACATCGCTGACCGTTTTTGCAGCGATATCCGCCGCTATCTCGGCTTTCGTCCATTCAGCGATTTGCGCGAGAGTAAAGGGTCCCTGATTGGCAAAGAAGCGCTGATCGACCATTCACACTGTTGACCTTAGTTGAAGTTAACCGTGACGTTGGGCAGCTGAGCATCCAGTTTGCTCAATACAGCATCCGTGATGTCGAGGTCTGGAGAGACATACAGCACCGGCGTATTAGCCACGACCATCTCCACCTCTTTTTCTTTGGCAATACCTGCTACGATTTCAGTCACTTTCTTCTGAATTTCGGTCAGCGCTTCGGTGAAGCCGCGATCCAGCTTACCGCGTTTTTCACGGACTTCTTTTTGTGCTTCAGCGGCTTTTTTGCGGAAGTCTTTATATTTTTTCTCAAACGCTTCAGGAGAAAGAACCGAGCGCTGCTTTGCAAGGTCTTGATCTTCCTTTTGTAATTCACCTTCTTTTTTGTCTAATTCAGCCTGAAAAGCTTTCTGTTTCGCGGTGACCTGACTGCGAACGGCTTGTGCAGCTTTTGATTCTTTCATGATTTTCTGAACGTTAACGACTGCGACTTTGGATGAGGCAGCCGCTTCGTCAGCGGGTAAAAACACAGCAAAAGAAGCTAGAATAACAAACAAAAACAACGAATTAGAAAGCGTACGCATGGTTTCTTGCCTTTAAGAATGGTTAAATTGCCCGCACTATGGCTCAAAAAGGAATTAAAATCTAGTGCCAAAACTAAAGCGAATCATTTCCAGATCGTCAAATTCTTCTTTCAGGAATGGCTTGGCAAAATCAATGCGGATCGGACCAAATGGCGAAGCCCAGGCGACACCAAAGCCCGCAGAAGCGCGAAGAGAATCAATATCGGCAATTTCCGGGCCGACGTCATCGACTTCCCACAGCGAACCCGCATCCACAAAGAAGGCACCGGAGAATCCAAGATCTTCAGGCAAGCCCAGCGGAAATTGAAGCTCTGCGGAGCCGGTGTAATACATGTTACCACCGAGCGCGTCATTGGTGGTGATATCGCGAGGACCAATACCGCCATTATTAAATCCGCGCAGATCACGCCCCCCCACAAAGAAACGTTGGTTAATGCGAATATCTTCTCCCACGGACAGGAGGTGACCGGTCGAGCCGGCAAATGCCATTGTCCATTTGGGCGCTACCGGAATATAGTATTCGCCTAACAGCTCGTGACGGAGGAATTTGTCATCGCCGCCAAGTCCTGCGAAATCCTCGTTGACGCGCAGATACCAGCCATCGGTTGGTGTCAGGCGGTTATCGCGATCATCATAGATAAACGAGTGACCGATCAGCGAGGTAATGTTGGTTCCTTGTTGATCTTTAATGAAGCGAGAGGCGTTGCTTTGGACTTGTGACACCTGATTTTCTTCAAATGCGTAGTAAACATTGTGGCGCAACTTCTCACCCAGATTGTATCCGGCCCGTATTTTGCCCCCCACTGCGTCACGATTGAATGAGCTTTGTCCGGTTAGGTCCTGAGTAATTTTATACAAATCAAAGCCACTGGCCACGTCGCGCCCAAACGTATAAGGTTCGGTAAAACCGACATCAAATTGTTGACGTTCTGCGGCAGCAAGGACGCGGAATTTAAGCTCTTGCCCGCGACCCAGCAGGTTGCGCTCGGTCAGTCCAATGTCGGCCAAAGGACCATCGGTGGATGACACGCCAGCCCCAAGCGTAATTTCGCCGGTCGATTTTTCCTGCACCTTCACAGTGATAACGGTCTTGTCGGACGCGCTGCCTTCTTCATTGGTTACAGACACTTCTTCAAAATAACCCAGATTTTTAAGTCGTTGTTCTGAGCGGCGCAACTTGGACGTGCTGTAGGCATCGCCTTCAGCTAGGCGGAATTCGCGCCGAATTACCTCATCCAACGTGCTCACATTGCCGATGATATTGATACGCTCAATATAAATGCGTGCGCCTTGTTTGACGTTATAGGTCAGGTCAATGATCTGCTCTTTGGTGTTGCGCTTTAATACGGGTTCGATATCCACAAAGGCGTAGCCGCGATCCCCCAGCTCAGCGACCATGGAATCGATGGAGTTTTCAATTTCAGTGGCGTCAAAGCGATCCCCGCTTTTGGTATTAATTTTCTTAAGAATCGCGTCCTTGTTCTCTTCCTTGATTTCGCTTTCCATCTCAATCTTGCCAAAGGTATAGCGCGGCCCTTCTTCGATGGTGAAGGTGAGATAGAACGCATCGCGGTTCGGCGTTAGCTCGGCGAAGGCGGACTTAACCTGAAAGTCCGCATAGCCCTGCGAGCGGTAAAACCGGCGCAGCAGCTCCTGATCATAAGCCAGACGATCAGGATCATATTTGTCATTATTCGACAGGAATTTATACCAGCGATAATTCTCTGAATTGATCACCTGCTCGAGTGTGGATGAGGGGAAGGATTTATTGCCGATAAAGGTGATGTGCTGGATGGTGGTTTCCGGCCCTTCTGTCACTTCATAGACCAGATCAATACGATTCTGCTCACGCTGGATAATACGCGGTTCGATGTTGGCGGAATAAAACCCTTTGCGGCGATACACGTCCAGCAGGCGTTTCACATCGCGCTGAACTGCTGTGCGGGTGTAAATGGAGCGGGAGTGCAAGGAGACTTCCTTGGTCAAATCATCGTCGTTGAGGGCTTTGTTACCTTCAAAGGCGAGCGTGACAACACTGGGATTTTCGGTCACCTGCACCGTGAGTACATTGCTGCTGATATTCATGGAGATGTCGGAAAAGAAGCCAGTGTCATACAGCAGCTTCATGCTCTTATCGAGGTCATAGCGCGTGTATTTGTGGCCGGGTTTAATCTCCAGATAACTCTCAATGGTGGCGGTTTCAATCCGCTGGTTGCCCTCGACCGTAATGGCTTCAACCAGCTGTTCAGATGAAGCGGCAAGTGCGGGGCTGGCCGTTGCTATTGCAACTAACAACACACTCCAGCAAATGGCAAATAACTTCCGCACGCACAATCCTGTTCGGTTAGCCATCTAGCAATCGTCAATAACCGCTAAATAATCAAGCTAAAATAGAGGAAAGATCACAAGAAGATATTACGAATATCGTTATAAAGAGAAAAGGCCATCAATGAGGCAATCATCAGGAATCCAAGTCGGAAGCCGTATTCCTGAAATTTTTTAGCAAGGGGGCGACCACTAAGGGCTTCCAGCGAATAATACATCAGATGGCCACCATCCAGCAGGGGAATAGGAAATAAGTTAATCAACCCCAGATTGGCAGACAGCATGGCAATAAACCATAAAATGGTGCGCGCCGTCTCACTCAGTGTCTCGCCGGTTTGTGTGACCTGCCCAGACATCTGAGCAATCCCAACAGGCCCTCTCAGGCTGTCGGCCGAACGCTGGCCGGAAATCATCTGCCACAGATAATGCAGGCTCATTGCACACATTTTATAGGTGCGATCGGTCGCTTCCACCACGGCTTGTGGGAAGGTGAAGTTTTGGATGGTCATTTTCTGACTTCGGATGCCGATCAGGGGCCGCTTGACCGGATTACCCAGCGCATCTTTGTCTTCGAATTCGATGGGAGTGATACTCAGCGTAATTTCCTTGCCATCGCGCACCAGTTTCAACTCAACCGGTTCCCCAAGGTTGGTGGCAATCATATTGGGAATATCGCCAAACTCTTTTACTGCTGTGCCATCGACGCTGAGGATACGGTCCTGTGCTTGCAGGCCAGCCTTTTGTGCTGGCGTGTTGGGCATGACCTCGCCAATGATTGGGTCGGTTGACGCCACACCGATGGTGTAGATAAAGAAGGTAATAATGCTGATAGTGAGCAGAAAATTGGCCAGCGGACCTGCCGAGACTACCAGTGCTTTTTGCCACAGCGCTTTGTGATGAAAGCTTACGCTTCTTTCTTCGGCGGTCATGGCGTCCAGCGTCTCATTGTCCGGAGCGCTGGCGGCACCCTGATCGCCAAACATTTTAACGTAGCCGCCAAACGGTAGCGCTGCGAATTTCCAACGCGTGCCGGAACGGTCATTAAATCCGAATAATTCCGGACCAAAGCCGATGGAGAAGGTAATCACCTTTACGCCACAGAGCTTTGCTACCAGATAATGCCCGAATTCATGTACGAAGACGATGACGGACAGGATCAGTACAAATGACCAGAGATAATGAAAACCTTCCCCAATGAGCTCCATACTACCCCAATATTTCCTGTGCCATCATCCGCACATCGCGGTCGCAGGATAGCACATCCTCAATATTAGATATAGTTTGATGCTCATATTTGGCCATAATCGATGCCACAATCTGAGTGATTTGTAGGAATTTAATCTCATGTCGCAGGAAACGTGCCACAGCCACTTCATTGGCGGCGTTGAATGCGATTGCCGTGCTGGCACCGCGATTCATGGCGTCTCTGGCAAGGCCAAGGGCAGGGAAGCGTTCGATATCCGGCGCTTGAAAATGCATGCTGCCAAGGGTCGCCAGATCAAGGCGCGGGGTATCAACATTCAGGCGGTTTGGCCATGCCAGCGTGTAGGTGATGGGGACCCGCATATCGGGCATTCCCAACTGCGCCAGCACCGATCCGTCGCGATAATGGACAAGGCTGTGAATAATCGATTCGGGGTGAATAATCACATCAATCTGTTCAGATGGAAGGCCAAACAGGTGATGCGCTTCAATCATCTCCAGCCCTTTATTCATCATGGTAGCGGAGTCAACAGAGATTTTTGCACCCATATTCCAGTTGGGGTGAGTGGTGGCCTCTTCCGGCGTAATGCTGGTAAGGCTGGCAAGCGGGCGTGTGCGGAATGGCCCACCGGAGGCAGTCAGGGTGATTTTTTCGACCATTGCCATTTGTGAGAAGTCCAGCACCTGAAAAATGGCATTATGTTCTGAATCTACCGGCAACAAGGTGGCGCCATATTGCTTGCATGCCTGCATCATCAGTGATCCGGCGCATACCAGACATTCTTTGCTGGCAAAGGCAATGGTAGCACCACGTTCAATGGCGGCCATTAGCGGCAGCAACCCTGCCGCCCCCACAATCGCGGCCATCACCCAATCCGATGGGCGTTGTGCTGCTTCGCGAATAGCGGCTTCTCCGGCTGCAACCTCGATGCGCGTGCCTGAGAGTGCTGCCTTTAGCTGCGAGAAGTAAGATTCGTTGCCAATGACGGCAAGTTTGGGGCGGAATGTCAGCGCCTGCTCGATCAGGAGGGCAACATTATCTTGTGCGGTGAGCGCCTCGATTTCAAAGAGAGAGGCATGCTGTGAAATAATATCCAGTGTGTTGCGGCCAATTGATCCGGTAGACCCCAGCACGGTAATGCGTTTGGGAGACAGTTGGGTAAGCGGCGATTGGGCGATAGGGTGCATGCAGCGTTTGTAGCAGAATCTTTAGAAAAACAAAGCGCTCAAAACAGGATGTAAGCCGCATAGACAGGGGCCGCGAAGACCAGCCCGTCCACACGATCCAGTATGCCGCCATGTCCAGGCAGCAAGGTGCCGGAATCCTTCACGCCGGCTTGACGCTTAAGCCAGGATTCAAAGAGGTCGCCTGCCTGTGAAACCAGCGCCAGCGCCACCCCCAGCACCATGCCATGCTCAAGCGGTATATCGACATAAAGAGAGCCAAGGCATCCACAAATGAGCGCCGCAAGTATGCCAAACCCGAGCCCCTCCCAAGTTTTCTTGGGGCTGATGCGAGAGGCAAGCGGGTGTTTGCCGAATTGTTTGCCGCCGAAATAAGCGGCAATATCGGTGGCCCACACCATGGATAACAAGTGCAGGACATACGTAAATGATGCGGTATCGCGCAGCGCGATCAGTGACCACACCGGAATGCCGACATACAAAATACCACCCAGACGGTTCAGCAGCGGGAAGGGTTTGGTCAGCTCCATCCATTCACCATACATCAGCAGCGCGCCCAGCAGCAGCAGGGCATAAAAACTCAAAGGGCTATAAATCACACAGAACAGGGTAACAATGGCTGCCACGGTGCCATAGAGCAGGCGTGGCGCGAGCTCTTTCCATTTATTTGCTGTTGCGTTTTCCATATCGGCGCTCGCGCTGGCTATAGTCGTCTATGGCCTCGCGCAGATGATTGGCCGAAAAGTCGGGCCACAGGGTTTCGGTGAAATACAGTTCGGTGTAGGCGAATTGCCAGAGAAGGAAATTACTCAGCCGCTTTTCGCCGCCTGTGCGAATCAGCAAATCCGGATCGGGCAAGTTCGCGGTATCCAGATGTGCCATGACCATATAGTCGTCGATATCTTCCGGGCGGGTAGAGCCGTTGGCGACTTCCATCGCCATACTCCGGAACGCTTTGATGATTTCCTGACGGCTGCCATAGCT
>Ga0214923_10002440_pt1 | contig 24770 bp, 23 predicted proteins | sample LL1510_MetaG_FD_177993 | JGI IMG/M metagenome (GOLD analysis project Ga0214923, IMG submission 177993) | Freshwater microbial communities from Lake Lanier, Atlanta, Georgia, United States - LL-1510 | ecosystem: Environmental > Aquatic > Freshwater > Lake | place: USA: Georgia | collected...
CCGATGGCAAGTCCGTCGGTGACTACTACGTATCGCTTAAGAGGTTGGAATGTAGGCTGTGCAGGTCCATGGGATAGTATGCAAGTGATTGTGCACAGTGTACCAGTTGCGAATGCAGGACTCGACCAAGAGATGTGCCCTGGAGAAGTGCGTACGTTAAATGGCACGTATGTAGGAGGTACCGCACCGGTATGGGTGAACTGGAGTCCAAGCCCAGGTTTGATAGGATCTCCCCAAACCCCAGCTATACAAGTAAGTCCACAGATAACCACTGTATATTATTTAGAAAGCTGGAGTGGAACAGGAAATACGGTATGCAGAAGTAAAGATAGTGTTCAGGTGCTGGTTCATCCCGGGGTTAGCGCAACATTAACTTCTGATACCAGTCAAGTATGTTATGGAGAGAAAGTTAAACTTACGGGTCAAGGAGGACTAGGAAACGCTACGTTTAGCTGGACACCCTCTTCAAGCCTAAGTTATTTAAGTGGAGATCATTCACAAGTGTTGGCAAATCCATTGGCGAGTACCACGTATGTGTTGGTGGTGAGTGAAGGTAGATGTAGTGATACAGTAGCGGCTTATGTAGGCGTACATCCGCCGGTAGAAGCAGGTTTTGATATTAGTCAACCAGGAGGATGTGGAGCCTTAGAGGTTAAGTTTAATGATCGTAGTCAGAATGGTGTAACTACGGTATGGGACTTTGGCGATGGTAGCGGACTAAGCAATTCTACCGATCCGATACACGTATATACCACTCCGGGCAATTATCGGGTACGTCTGATTGTCATAGGGGCAGGAGGATGTAGAGATACGATGGAATCAGAGATCAATGCAAGAATAGGCGCAGCCCTAACCGCAGAGGTGATTGCCACGCCAAGTTTACCTGGAGAATTAACCTTACCGGGTGCGGATATCCGAGTAGAAGAAACAAACACCAGAAGTACGAGTTGGTTGTGGGACTTTGGAGATGGCTCCAGTGCTCAAACCCAAACTACCACCCATAGTTATGGCACGGCAGGTACGTATTACATTCGGGTGGAAACCCAGGATGCAGCAGGATGTAGAGCTACCAAGGTGATAGGTCCAGTGATTGTAAAAGCAGAAGAACTGGCAGTACCCAATGTGTTTAGTCCGAATGGAGATGGAGTAAATGACCTGTTCAAAGTAGATTACACAGGCGATGAATCCTTCTTGTTACAAATATTTGATCGTTGGGGAGTGAAATATTATGAAGGAAGAAACAAAGATCAAGGCTGGGATGGACGCGACTTAAATGGAACACAATCCCCCGGAGGTACCTATTTCTACACCGTAAGAATAGGGGAGAGATCTTACTCCGGAAATATAACCCTCATTAAATAATACATTAAGCAGTGCCATAAAAAAACGAATCTCAAAAGGATTCGTTTTTTTGTATAAATATTTTAGTGAAATTTATCCCCAAAATGGGAATTAAAATAAATTCAGGAATTATCACCCTGATTACCTCTATTGGGATTGCTATTATTTATTTTAGTTTTCCATTTGCAGAACCTTCAAATGATGCGATTGCTTATGCTGCGGCAGTTAAATGGGGGTATGATTTCTGGAATCCTCATCATTTATTACATCCGGTACCTGCGAGAATAGTATTATATTTATTTTTATTATTTGACAGTAAGATAAGTCCAGCAACTGCATTAATTTCTTGGAATATTTTATCAGCAATAGCTATATTTAATTTTTTAATAAAGTATTTACAAAAAATCAGAAACTGGGATTATTTACCTTCCTTATTTGCGGGATTAATAACCTTATTTAGTTTTGGAGTCTGGCGGTTTGCAATTGAAGGCGAAGCATATTTAGCACCTTTAGCGATAAGTGTATGGGCCTGGTACTTATATCAAAGCAATCAAAAAATTCTGGGTTCAATTTTATGGGGCCTTTCAATATTATTTCATCAAGAATTTATTTTATTCCCAGCTATAATTTATGGAATAGAAATAATTCGTTTCCCCAAAAATACCTTGAAGTATATTCTTATTACAGGTATTGCGGTGGTTTCAGGATATAGTATAATTTATTTATTATATACTACCCATATTAATTTTGCTGAATTTCTGTTTCGAGATTTTGTACAGGGAAATGCTTCTTTCTTTCCTAATTATAAAGCGTTATTACTGATTCCCATAAGCTTCATTAGAACCTGGGTTCAGATTCATGGGTTTCAATCCGATTGGAGGATTCATCATCCTGAAATTATTGTATCCGAAATTATTCTGTTCTTAATTTGTTTGGCTTGGATAATTTATAAAAGAAAAGCCATTCATTTTTATCCAATCTATAAAACTCTAAATGCATCTGATTATTTATTCCTTGGATTTTTTTTATTTTCTGCCTGGTTTGGTGGTAATGCGGAATTTATGGTTCCTTTAACGCTATTATTTTGGACTTCAATATCTGCCCGAATTAATTTTTCTTTTCATCAATTAATGCCGATTTGTATATTTATTTTTTTCTGGAATTTAGGGATGGGAATAATTCCTAAATCTTTTTATTATTGGAATCCCGAATCTCAAATCATTCAACAATATCAATCTTTTCCGAATAATACTTGGTGGGTAGTGCAAGATCATAATACATTATCGAATGGAATATTACTTTCTACTGGTATTTATCCTGAGCGAATAATGCCAAGTCCGGGGTATTATCAGCAGAAGTTTGGAAGCACAGATATATTATATCAAAGGATAGATTCTCTATTAAAGTCAGGGAATAAAATATTTTCAGATTGCCCGGGAAGACCGGGTACTATGAGTCGTTCTGCATGGATGTTGGAAGATTCTCAGGATTTTTGGCAGCAGTTTTTTATTCAACAGAAATACATAATTCACTGTTATTCAAAAGATTTCCCGATATCAGAAATTAATCTCAGAAATCCTTAAGCGATAATTCTGCTCTGAACTCCTGTTTTTTTTATCTTTACCCACAATCTTGTTGAAGAAGTATGAAGAAAATAATTGCTACCGTTTTGGTTTTTTTACATGTAGGTGTGTACTGTGCCCCAAAAGATGAGGGGATGTGGTTGCCTATGTTGATTAGTCGCTTGAATTATGCAGAGATGCAGAAAAAAGGATTTCGATTAACTGCTGACGAAATATATTCCGTTAATCAAGGAAGTATGAAGGATGCGATTGTATCGCTAGGTGGTTTTTGCACAGGAGAACTTATTTCGGACCAAGGATTAATGTTAACCAATCATCATTGTGCCTTTAGCTCTATCCAATTTCATTCCTCGGTAGAAAAAGATTATTTAACCAATGGATTTTGGGCATATCAAAAATCTGAAGAATTACCTTGTCCGGAAATATATGCTTCGATATTAGTGAAAATGGAAGATGTTACCGAGCGTATGACTAAATCCACAGAAAAGGAAAAAGAAATGAAGGCAATTGTGGAGGAAGCAACAAAGGATACCCATTATGAAGGATATGTAAGAGATATGTTTTATGGAAATCAATATTTCTTATTTGTGTATGAAAAATTTACCGATGTAAGATTAGTAGGTGCACCTCCTTCTGCCATTGGTAAATTCGGTGGGGATACCGATAATTGGATGTGGCCTCGCCATACCGGCGATTTTTCTTTATTCCGTGTTTATTCTGGAAAAGATGGTAAGCCTGCTGCTTATTCCAAAGATAATGTTCCCTATGTTCCTAAATATTCTTTTCCAGTTTCCATTAAAGGGGTAAAAGAAAATGATTTTGCAATGGTATTCGGATATCCCGGAAATACAGATAGATATTTAGTAAGTGATGCCTTGGATTTTAATGTTAATGCTTACAATCCTGCCTTAATTAAAACCTTAGGTCGTCGTCTTGAAATCATGAAAAAAGATATGGATGCCAGCGATGATGTTAGAATTGGAATGGCTGATACCTATGCTTCATTGGCTAATTCTCATAAATATTTTATTGGACAAACCGAAGGATTAAAAAGAATGGATGTAATTCCGGTAATGAAAAAAGAAAATACAGAATTCCAAAAATGGGCGGATTCCGATCCTACTCGTAAAGAAAAATATGGGAATTTACTTCCATCTCTTTCAACTGCTTATACGAATTATAAATCGGGTAGTCAGGTAGCTATTTATACTTCTGTTGGGTTATTTGGACCCGGAATTATTAAATATGCTAATCAATATGTACGCTTAATCAATTTATTAAAAACACAACCTGAAAAAGGAAAAGAATTAATAGAAAAATTAAAAGCAGGGGTGGATGCACAATTTAAAGAATACAAGGCTCCAACCGATGAAAAATTATTGGCAGGATTGTTTTATCAGTTTTATGAGGATATTCCTAAAACCAGTCAGTATGCGGTTTTTAAGGATATAATTAAAAAATATAAAGGAAAAACTACTGAGGAAACTTTTCAAAAATTTGCAGCCGATATGTTTAAACGTTCTGCTTTAACTACTGCCGATAAAGCAACTAAATTATTACAAAATGCAACGGTTAAATCTTTACAAAATGACCCCATGATTGCATTTGCGGAAAAATTAGTAACCGAATATAGAGCTTCTTATCAGCCAGCAGCTATGGCATTTAATCAAAAAACAGATGAATTATATAAAGTATATTTTCAAGGATTAATGGAAATGAATCCTGGTAAAACATATTATCCAGATGCTAATTCTACCTTAAGAATGACGTATGGCACGGTTCAACCTTATCGTCCAAGAGATGGTGTGTTTTATAATTATGTTACTACCTCCCAAGGTATTTTAGAAAAAATGGATAATACCAATGAGGAATTTATGGTTCCGGATAAATTAGCACAATTACTCAGAAATAAAGATTTTGGGGATTATGCTCAAAATGGAGAATTAGTGGTAGGCTTCCTAACGGATAATGATATTACTGGAGGAAATTCAGGAAGTCCAGTGATTAATGGAAATGGGGAAATTATTGGCTGTGCGTTTGATGGAAATTGGGAAGCGATGACGGGAGATTTGGTATATGATGGGCAATTAAAACGTACTATTTGTGTTGATATTCGGTACGTATTATTTGTGATTGATAAATATGCAGGTGCAAAAAATCTGATTGAAGAAATGAAAATCAGAAAATAATTAGTAAACAAGAATCGTATTGTGATAATTAAGAAGCCCCTGTATGGGGCTTTTTTTATGTGTTAGATTTTATTTCTGCACAATATTTCAAAAAATCATTTCGGGTAATTTCTCTTGCTCCTAAGCTGGCTAAATGATCGGTATAAATTTGGCAATCTATTATTTTTATTTGTTGATGCGCTAACCACTGTACCGAAAAGGTAAAGGCTGCTTTGGAAGCATTACTTACCTTTGCAAACATAGATTCCCCACAAAATATAGGAGGTAAATATATTCCATATAAACCCCCACATAATTCTTCTCCTTGCCAGGCTTCAAACGAATAAGCATAACCCAATTGATGTAAAACATGATACGCATTTATCATTTCTGGGGTAATCCAAGTACCCTCCTGGCCCGATCTTTTAGTGTGAGCACAATTTTCTATAACTTCTAAAAATGCGGTATTTAAGGTGTAGTTAAATATTTCTTTTTTAAGAATAGATTTAAGGCTATTCGATATTTTTAATTCCTCTGGAAATAAAACCATTCTAGGGTCAGGGCTCCACCATTGAATCGGTTCTCCTTCATTAAACCACGGAAATAAACCTTGATGATAGGCCGTTAATAACCACTCAGGCGACAGGCCTCCTCCAACCGCAACACATCCATTTTTTGAATATTTGGAAGGCGGGGGAAATTGAACTGGATTGGCAGGTAAGCGATAAATAGGCATACCTAAATTAATTTCTTCCTTGAATAAAATTCCGGAATTTTAATAAAACAGTATTAAAATCCTCGGGTAATTCTGAATTAAATTCAATCCATTTATTTGTGCCGGGATGAATAAATCCTAAGGTTTTAGCATGTAAACTTTGTCGTGGACAAATTTCTAATGCATTTTTTATCATTTTCGAATAGGAGCCAGAATTATTTCCGGATAATATTTGATCTCCTCCGTAAAAATAATCTCCAAATAAAGTATGTCCAATATATTTTAAATGCACCCGTATTTGATGCGTTCTTCCTGTTTCTAATTTACATTTAATGTAAGTAGCGAATCCAAATCTTTCGATTACTTCATAATGGGTAATAGCAGGTTTACCTATTAATCCATCGGGATAAACCATAAATATTTTTCGGTCTTTATTACTTCTTCCTATGTTACCCGTAATGGTTCCAGTATCTTGGGGAATATCTCCCCAAACGATCGCATGATAAGTTCTTGCACAGGAATGGTCATAAAATTGTTGGGCTAAAAAACTCAAGGCAAATTCAGTTTTCGCAATTACCAAAAGTCCGCTGGTATCTTTATCAATTCTATGCACTAAACCAGGTCTTTGAATTAAACCAGGTCCTTGGGGTAAATCTTTAAAATGCCATAACAAAGCATGAATTAATGTTCCCGTATGATTTCCCACACCGGGATGAACCACCATGCCTGGTGTTTTATTCACTAATATTATTTGTTCATCTTCATATTCAATTTTTAAAGGAATATTTTCAGCAGTTACTTCAGGTGGAGGAGGATAGGGTAATAATACAGTTACTTGGTCACCGGGTTTAACTTTATAACTTGCTTTACGTGGAATTCCATTTACTCTAACACAATCCGATAATGTTGCATTTTTAATTCTGGAGCGGGAAGTGTTTTTTAAAAAGGTAGCTAGAAATACATCTAAGCGTAATAACATTTGCCCGGGGGCAGAGGTTAATTGAAAATGCTCATATAAATCTTCCTCTTCAGGGTCATCTTTTATTTCTGGCCCAAAAAATTCTTCCTCTATATCTTCAGGAAGTAAATTCATTCAATAGATTTTTTTTTATTTAATCTAATAAATAAAATAATTCCGAATAACATTAATACGGAAGAAATAAATTCCGCCTGTGTAATTGAAAATGAAGATATCTGAATGGTAGTATTTACACGTATTTTTTCGATTAAAAATCTTTCCATTCCATTTACAAAAAGATAAATGGCAAATAATTGTCCGGGTATTTTAATACGATTGCGTAAGCTCCATAAAAAACCTGCAAGGGTAATTCCCATCAATACTTCATATAAAGGGGTAGGAAAAACTGGTTGGGGTAATTCGAAGCAGAATTTTCCAATACAATCTGTGATTGGAATTCCTTCCCGTATTACATTATGCGGATAGGTAGAGGCCCAAGCCCAATCGGGTGCCCAGCTTAACCAACTGGGTTTAGGTGCTAAATTTACAATACCCCAATCTCCATCTCCGGATAATTGGCATCCCAATCTACCTACGCCATACGCTAACATTAATGCAGGAGCGGCCGCATCAATATAGGGTAATAGGGGTATTTTTTCTTTTCTTAAATAATAAATAACGGCAGCTGATCCTAAAATTAATCCCCCATAAAAAGTTAGTCCATCAAAAGATATTAAAGCTCTGATGGGGTCTTGCATAAAATCATCTAAGTTTTCAAGATTATGAAATAATTTCGCTCCGATTAATCCTCCAATTCCAGCGAGGGTAGTAACAGTACCTAAAGAATATTCAGCACAGGTTTGGGTAGATTTAATTTCAGCTTTATGGTTTTTCTTTTGTTGATATTCTCTATATTTTAATATTCCTCCTAGTGCGGCTGCAATTGCAGCAATAATGGGATCTCCCTGTATGGATAAAATTGCAGCTTGCGGGGAATCACAAAATAAATTATTTTGGGTAAATACCAGTCCTAATTTATATCCCATAATTCCCCAGATTAAAATACTATAACCAATTTCGGAGGTAGGGATGGGGCCACCAACAGAAACCTGAATTGTTTTTTGGGGAAATAAACCAGATTTAGATTTTCGAATTAATTCATGACGTAAAGTTGCCCAAGCTGAAATAAATGCAAGGGCTACAAAAAAACCGAAAGTTTGAATGGGTAAACAAAAACTTGTTCCCAACAAATCATTTAATAAATCAGCAAAAGTAGGATACATATTATTTGAAGAATGGATTAGAATTACTAAATCGAGGGGAAAATAATATAGTAAATAAAGTTAGCTTTTGAAATTCTCGAATTGCAACGGCACTTCTGTTCCTCCATTTCGAAGAAATTGCATCACCAATTGTAGATCATCTATTTTTTTTCCTGTTACCCGTACTTTTTCATCCATAATGGAAGCCTGTACTTTCCAGCCTTGGTCTTTAATTATTTTTACAATTTTTTTCGCTTCGTCTTTATCTAATCCATTACGAATGCTTAATAATTTTCGTAATCTTTTTCCGGCTCCTTCCGGAGGGGTTTCTCGGTCTAAAAACCGAGGATCAATTTGTTGTTTTAATAATTTACTGATAAACAAATCTTCTATTTGTTGAATTCGCATTTCACTTTCAGTTAAAATTCGGATTTGCATTTCTTTTTTCAACAATTCAATTTCCGTTTCACTATTTTGAAAATCGAATCGATTTAAGATTTCTTTTTTCAAATTATTTACCGCGTTATCTAAAGATTGTAAATCAACTTCGCTAATAATATCAAATGATGCCATATCGAATTAACTAAAGATTCTTTTTAAATCATACCGTTCTCTGGAAGATACGGTAAGCGGAACTTTTTCAATGGTAACAGAGCTTGTATCCAGGCCAAATCCACGAGCTTCCGAAAGACTGAATTTTTTGATAAAGAAATATCCTTTTAAAATTAATCTATACCAGAGTTTAAAAGAATATTCACTTGAAAAATATTTTTCTAAAACTACAAATCTAAAATCTCCGGAAATACTGGTTGATTTTAAAGATTCATATCTACTTCGAATATCTACTTCTCCATTTTTAACTAAATCCTCTACTACTGTTCTAAATAAAACATTAATATGTTGTGGTACCCTAAATCCTAAATAAAAATCAATCCTTATTAAATCATTTTCTGCTAAATGGGTTACCCGATAATTCATGGTGTAGGGTTGTTCGGTAACTTCCACATGAATAAACCAATATACATCGGCACGTTTGGGCTGTTTTTGAAAGATGGAATAAATGATTTTACTATCAATTTCCCATATTTTCCGAGAACTAGTTAAATAAATTAAATGTGTAGAATATTTAGATACAGAAGGGTCTTCACTTAATTGTTTAAAATTATCTAAATACGGTAAAATGGGGACATATTCATTTAATTGATTTTTAATATTTCGGGATTGTTGCCATATTAACATAACTATGCCAATTACTCCAGCAATAATTATAGATACATATCCCCCATGATGGAATTTTAAAAGATTGGCAAATAAAAAGGATCCTTCTATGGTAAAATAAATAGATAATAATATTACCACAATCCAAACAGGCCATCGTTTAAATACCAACCATTTGGCTAATAATATAGTGGTCATTAACATGGTAAGGGTAATCGCCAATCCATAGGCGGCTTCCATTCGGGTAGAATCACCAAAATACAATACCACAAATACACATCCTGCCCATAATAACCAATTTAAAGATGGATTATACATTTGTCCCCTAAATTCAGTAGGAAAATACACCATCATTTTAGGCCATAAATCTAATTTCATGGCTTCATTAATTAAGGTAAAAGATCCTGTGATTAAAGCTTGACTGGCAATAATAGCAGCGGAAGTAGCGATAATAATTCCGATAATTAAAAACCAATCTGGCATAATCGCAAAAAATGGATTTTGTCCAGAAAGTGTTTTTCCTTCATGGGCTAATAACCAAGCTCCTTGGCCTAAATAATTTAATACTAAAGTTATTTTTACAAATACCCAGGATACTCTAATATTTTCTTTACCACAATGCCCTAAGTCAGAGTAAAGGGCTTCTGCTCCGGTAGTACATAAAAATACTGCGCCTAATAACCAAAATCCCCCTGGATAATTAATTAATAAATTAAATGCATAATAGGGATTTAAGGCCGCTAATACTGACCAATCCTGGAAAAGTTGGATAGATCCCAATACAGCCAACATACCGAACCAAATTAACATCATCGGGCCGAAAGTTCTTCCGATGGTTTTTGTTCCAAACTGTTGAACAACGAATAATAAAGTAATAATTCCGATTACTATGGGAATGGTTCGAATTTCTTCATTAAATATTCTCAATCCCTCTACAGCGGAGGCTACGGATATGGGTGGGGTGATAATGCCATCCGCTAATAAGGTAGCGCCGCCGATTATTGCTGGAATAATTGCTGGAATCCAAAGAATGCGTTGTTTTCTTTTTACTAACGCATACAGCGAAAATATTCCCCCTTCTCCATTATTATCGGCACGTAGCGATAGACCAATATATTTTAAAGTAGTTTGAAGGGTGAGGGTCCAGAAAATACAGGAAATTCCACCTAAGATTAATTCTCTCGTAATCGGGGCATCTCCAACAATTGCTTTAAAAACATACAAAGGAGAGGTTCCAATATCCCCATAAATAATCCCTAGTGTTACAATAAGCCCTGATATGCTCAGGCGATGATGCGATGATATGGAAGTACCCAAAATGGATCTTAAAAGCTAAAAAGACGGTTCAAGTTCAAAATTAGATAAATCAATAAGATATTAGATAATAGTTTGGCATAACGTTGAATAATTTATAGAACAGTCGGAGAGAAACCTGTAATTTTCCAATTCAATATTTTAGGAATTAGTCAGCATGAAGTTGAAAGGAAAAGTGGTATTGATTACCGGAGGGTCTGGAGGCATAGGTAAAGCCTTGGCGCTTGCCTTTGCTAATCAGGGTGCGGATATCAGCATATGCGGAAGAGACCCGGAAGCATTGGAAAAAACTGCTGCTGAAATTCGTATAAAAGGAGTTAAGGTTTTGAGTTTACCGGCAGATGTTGGGGTTAAAGAAGATTGTGAACGATTTATTCAGGAATCCTTAAAAACTTTTGGTCGGATAGATATATTAATCAATAATGCAGGGATGTCGATGCGGGCTTTATTTAAGGATGCCAACTTGGATGTGATTGAACGATTAATGCAGGTGAATTTTTGGGGGATGGTGTATTGCACCCATTATGCATTAGAATCACTCCTTAAAAGCAAAGGAACTATTATTGGAATTTCTTCCATTGCAGGACATCGAGGGTTGCCGGCACGCACGGGATATTCAGCTTCTAAATTTGCGATGAATGGCTTTTTGGAAGCCTTACGAACCGAATTACTATATACTGGAGTTAGCGTGTTGACGGTATCTCCAGGCTTTACGCAATCTAATATTCGAAATACTGCTTTATCTGGAGATGGGAAACCCCAGAAAGAATCTCCCTTAGCAGAAAATAAAATTATGTCGGCCGAGGAAGTTGCTGAAGCTATCGTTAAAGCAATGTTGAACAAAAAAAGATCTTTAGTATTAACCCGTCAGGGAAAACTTACTGTAACCTTAAATAAGATACTCCCAGGGTGGATGGATAAAATGGTTTACAAGCATTTTGCCGCTGAACCAGACAGTCCATTGCAGAAAAGATAAACCTAAATCAGGTTGCTTAATCAGGAACAATTATCTTTGAACTTTATTTTAGGAAATTTCGATACACATGAAATATATAATTCTCTGCTGGGTAACCTTAGGAATGTTGCTAACGGTGCAGGCTCAAATAACGGTAAAGGGCCAAAAGAAAGTTGCTGACAATTATCCTCAATTGGTTGACTACAGTTCCTACCTTACACCTGTAAGGGATGCAGGGCCATTGAATACAAGGTCAGCTTATGCATTTTTATATGCGATTGAATATCAGATTTTCATCAATTCTGGAAAAAAAATACCTTTAAGTGCATTGCATCTTTATTATCAATGCGGCAACCAAGAGGATACGGTTTATTATAATCAAGGGATAAAACCTCAGGATGCTATTCGGGTTTTAACTACAGAAGGGGTAGTGTCTGAATATACCTGGCCCTATGATAAGCGCTCTGGAATACCGAAATTATTGAATTATGTGAGTTTAGGCGATAAATATCGGGTAAAAGAAATTTCCCTTCTTTTTCAGGATTGGGAGGATAAAAAGTTTTCGCGTATGAAACGAAATTTATCGGAGTTTGGACCTCTTGTAGTGGAAATGAAATGGCCTTCCTCTTGGAATGAAGTGGATGGTCATACCGTATTGCCGGACACTTTAAGGGTTGCCCCAGGGGAAATGGGAATAAAATATATATGTTTAACGGGTTTTAACGAGAAAGAAAAATATTTCTTTTTTAAATCTGCGAATGGTGTGTTTTGGGGGGATAAGGGCTATGGGCGCATTGCTTATGAGGATATGGAAGCCTTTTTATTGAGGGCTTGGGAAATTCGTTACAAATGATCCATTTAAAAATATGGGAAATTCAAAAGAAAGTTTTATTTTTGCCTTCCCAATTTGTATACTAGGTAAATCACATGTCTGTCAAATTAAGATTAAGAAGACAAGGTCGTAAGGGTCATCCTTATTTTCATATCGTTGCTGCTGATGCCAGATCTCCAAGAGATGGCAAATTTATTGAAACCGTAGGTTCCTACGATGCAACCCGTATTCCAGCTGAAATTCGTATTGACCACGAGATAGCTTTAAAATGGTTAAGTCAAGGTGCACAACCTAGTGATACCGTTTCTGCTATTTTAAAATATACCGGAATTAATTTCAAACACCATTTGCTCAAAAAAGGAGTAAGCCCTGAAGAAGTTCAATTGGCTTATGAAAAATGGGCCAAAGAAAGTCAAGAGCGTATTGAATCCAAGAAAAAAGGATTAACGGATAATAAGGCTGCTGTTTTACAAGCCCAAAGAGAACAAGAAGCCAGACAACGTAAAGAGAAGGCTGAGAAAATCATTATCAAAAACACACCTCCTCCAGTTGAAGAGCCAGTTGCTGAAGTTGAAACTCCAGCAGAGGTAGTAGAAGAAACTCCTACTGCTGCCACCGAAAATTCTGCTGAATAATTACATCAGTGCCAGGATTTGAACGATTATTATTGGGATACATCTCAAGATCGCAAGGAATCCAGGGAGAAATTAGAGTAGTATTAGATTATCCTGAATTATTATCCTTCGGGAAAGGTAAAACCGTGTATCTGGAAAAAGAAGGTACACGGTTTTCTTATGATTTAATAAGCATTCGTTGGATAACTCCTTCTGAAGCCTCCTTAAAGTTTAAACAAATCAAAGATCGGGATCAGGCTGACAGCTTAATTGGATCAACCCTATTATTTCCCCTGACTTTAATTCCCAATCCCCCAAAAGGAGAATGGTATCCGTTTGAATTGCCGGGAATGGCGGTTATAGACGAGCGTCTTGGAGATTTGGGTTTAGTTGAGGAAGTATATCGAATGCCGGCTCAAGACCTACTAGCGCTTAAATATCAAGGTCAGGAAGTGTTGGTGCCTATTACCCCAGATTTTGTTAAACACCTGGATCGAGAAAAATCAATCTTAACTACCTGTTTACCGGAAGGATTATTAGAAGTGTATTTAGCACCCGAGTCTGAGGAGGCTGAAGAAAAGGAGAATGCTCCACCAAGGGTCAAAAAAAAGCGGAAGACAAATCTTCCGCTTTCTGATGCTAGTAAATAAAGTTATTATTTCAGGGGTTTAACTGAGAATCTGATATCTGTTGTGGGTTTGTCACCAGGTTGAGTAGGTACTGCTGCAATTTTATCAACAATCTCAAGCCCTTCTAATATCTCTCCGAAAACGGTATATTGATTATCCAAGAATGGTGTGCCACCGATGGTTTTGTAAATGGTGCGCTCTGCTTCTGTGTATTCGAAAGGCTTTTGTTTTTGATATACTTCCGCTACCATTTTTCCGAATCTATCATTTACTTTTTGAAGAGAATCGGGATATTCTTTTTGAAGTTTGGCAAAGTCAGCGGTTTTTAACCAATTGTTTTCAGGAAGTTCCATAAAGGTTCCTTGTAGCTTTGAAGCCAGCGTTCTTTGTTCATCCGAACGGATTTGATCTTCCGTTTGATCTAATTCTCCATCGTTGTATTTTTTTCCTTGCACAAGATAAAATTGAGATCCAGAGGAAGCACGCAATGGGTTTGCTTGATCACCTTGTCGGGCAGCAGAAAGGGCACCTTTTTTATGGATGAATTTTCTATTGATTTCAGCTGGGACGGTATAGTTGGGGCCACCAGAACCTAATTCTCCTTTAAAGGTGGAATCTTTTGAATTGGGATCTCCTCCTTGAATCATAAAGTCTTTGATGACTCTATGAAAAGTGCAACCATTATAGAATCCAGATTCTGCTAGTTTCATAAAGTTGTCTCTATGTTGAGGAGTTTCATCATACAACAGAACTTTAATTTTGCCATAAGGGGTAGTGATTTCACAGGTCTTTCCTTTTGGAAGGGAAGCAGTTTGAGCGACTAAGCTTATTCCGGTGAATAGGAGTAGTCCAAAGAAACAAATAGTTTTCATAAATGAATAATAAGAGTCGAAATGGGGGTAAAGGGGTAACGAAAAGTTGGGTGCAAAGTTATTCGATAATTGTTATTTTCATTTTGATATTTTCTGCAGGTCGGTCATTGACGCCTACTTTTCGATTTCCAATTTTGTCAATGACGTCAAGTCCTTTAATAACTTCTCCAAACACGGTATAAGCGCCATCTAAGAAAGGTGCGCCGCCTATGGTGGTGTAGAGTTTAAGTTGGGTGGAGTCAAATTGATAGGGGGAGGGAAGGGGAACTTCGGCTTCAAATTTTTTCTGCATTTGGTCACCTACGAGTTTTAGGGAATCCGGATTTTGGTCTCGTAGCCGAGGAAAATCTAAGTCTTTGTACCAATTATTTTCGGGTTTATTTAAGAAAGCTCTTTGCAGATTTTGCAGTACTTGTAAGTGTTTTTGTTCTTCAATGGTATGGAGTTCATCGAGGGTGTAAGTTCTTCCTTGTACGATATAAAACTGGGAGCCTGAGGATTTTTGTTCAGGGTTCGCTTCATCGCCAAGTCTGGCGGCGGCAAGGGCACCTCGTTTGTGGAATTTACCAGGAATAATTTCGGCTGGGATATCATATCCGGGACCTCCGTTGCCAAGTGCTTTGTCAAGCGGAGCTCCTTTAGAATCGGGGTCTCCTCCTTGAATCATAAAATCTTTGATCACCCGATGAAATAATAAATCATTATAGTATCCTTCTTTAATTAGCTTGATAAAATTCGCTTTATGTAGAGGCGTTTCGTCATAGAGTTGTATTTGAATTTCCCCTTCGGAAGTTTCAATAATAACGGTGCCTTTAGGGGCTTGAGGGCCACAGGAGCAGAGGGTAAGGCAAATACCTAAAGTGAGGAAAAGAAAAAGGTGATTAAATAGACGAGGCATACGTCAAAGATACAGTGTAGAAATGAGCAAAAAAAAACGTCTTGCCATGAAGCAAGACGTTTGTGTGAAGATAATAACCGATCAACCTCTTTTAGAAGGGGCGGTTTTTTTTGCTGCTGCTTTTTTAGCGGGAGCTGCTTTTTTAGCTGCTGTTTTTTTAGCTGCTGCTTTTTTAGCAGGAGCCGCTTTTTTAGCTGCTGCTTTTTTAGCTGGAGCTGCTTTTTTGGCTGCTGCTTTTTTAGCTGGAGCTGCTTTCTTAGCTGCTGCTTTTTTAGCTGGTGCTGCTTTCTTAGCAGAAGCTTTTTTAGCAGTTGCTTTCTTCGCTGCTGCTTTTTTAGCAGGGGCAGCTTTTTTGGCCGAAGTGGCCTTTGAATTGTTGGTTGTTTTGGCCATTGTTAATTGGTATTAATGGTTGCTTTGATATTCCCTAAATTAAAGGAACACAGCATCCCTTGAACTGCCTTTTATCCACAAGTAGTTATTCCACTTGTACACCAGTCTGTTACCAACCTTGTATTTTTATTCAAGGCTTGTTTTATTGATTATTCAAAGCAAAATCTATAAATAAGCATATTATATTGATGTTTATAATAGTCTTGTTTTTCCACCAAAGCGTACCTGCGTGAAAAGTGTAAAATGCCAGAACTTCCTCATTTTACGCCTATTTCAAGACAAAGTTTGCATCTCACCTACCTTACTGCTTACCTTTATATATCACCCATTATGGAACTTATGAATTATAGAAAATTAGGAAACTCAGGGCTTATGGTACCTGAAATTACAATAGGTACTTGGCTCACGTTAATGCAAGCTTCCAGTATTGAAGAGGCTCGTAAACTTATTCATACTGCCTTAGATGCTGGCATTTGGTTGATAGATACCGCAGACATGTATAACCGTGGAGGAGCAGAAGAAAGACTAGGCGAGTGCCTTAAAGATATACCTCGATCTAATTATCTTATCGCTACCAAAGTGTTTGGTCCTATGAGTGATCATCCTATGGACAAAGGATTATCCAGACGACATGTAATGAATGCTGTGGAAGGATCGCTCAAGCGATTAAGAACAGATTATATAGATGTTTATCAATGCCATCGTTATGATGCTTCTACTCCGTTAGAAGAAGTTTGTAGAACATTCGATGGATTAATTCAACAAGGAAAGATAAGGTATTGGGGTGTTTCTCAATGGTCGGCAATTCAAATTCAAAAAGCGATACATATTTGTCAATTGAATCATTGGGCTTTACCTATCTCTAATCAACCCATTTACAATATGCTCAATCGTTCATTAGAGATTGAGGTTATGGAAGTATGCGAAGAAGCAGGCTTAGGGCTTTTGGTGTATTCACCATTAGCACAAGGATTATTAACGGGTAAATATCAGAAAGGCTTGATTCCAGAGGATTCAAGAGCAGGGGTTGCAGAAACCTCGAGTAACTTTCCGTTTAAACGAATGACCGATGAGAACTTTGAAAAGCTCGAACGTTTAAAAGCAATTGCGCAAGACCATAAGATAACCCTTCCAGTATTAGCCTTAGCCTGGTGCTTGCGTAAGACAATAGTATCTTCGGTTATCATTGGCGCCTCTCGACCAGAACAAATTCTTCAAAATGCCCAAGCTTCTGGCTTGAATTTACCCGATACGCTTTGGAATGAAATAGAAGAAATATTGCAAAACCATCCTGTAGATCAATATACCGGAAACCGCATTGGACATGGGGTTTCAAAGGGAGGATATTAATAATGATTTCATGGTTGACCTTAGGATATTTATGGTTGCAGGTAGGTAATTCTTCCCTCGTGCCTGAAGATTCTATCCAACAAATAAAGAAAGAACTTATCGATTGTCAACAAGAAAACGAAAGACTCACACGCTTATTAAACGAAAGGGATATTAACAAACCGCAGGTTTCTACTCGACCGTTACCCTTTAGAATACAGCCTAAATCCTGGACTTGTGGTCAGGAAGTGAGGTCTGGTTTTTTGGTAATTCAGGATAGAGATTCTTTGCAGTTAATGCATCAGGTGCAACAAGTTTTGGTACGACAAAAATTGGCATTCACTGGATTGGATACGATAGAGATTCCATACTTTCAATTTTCAGGATTACGGCAAGTATATTTCAGATGTCGTTTCACCACACAAAGATTAGATGCCCAACAAATAGGATTGTTGGCTATGTTTCAACTTCCAGATGGAACCTGGGTGATGCCTGATAATTACCCTGGATATTATCAACGTATTTATAAATATTTAGAAGAAATGATTCATGAATTACGCTGATCAATTTACTTCAGATTCTTCCACTTGGCCTTTACCTCAAGAGATCATTCGTAGTTTGCAGGAATGCCAACAGAATCCAAGGTATCATGGAGAGGGAAATGTAGAAGCGCATACCTCCTTGGTATTAGAAGAGGTAGAAAAAAGATGGCCTGCAGATTCAACAGATTCATTTACAAAAGCTGTTGTAAAGTGGGGTGCTTTATTACATGATATCGGAAAACCTTTGGTCACCCGGTATGAGCAAGGAAGATGGACTGCAGGTGGACATGAATATGCAGGGGTTCATTTGGCAAGAGAAATATTATTGGTTCATCTATCGCCTTATCCAGAGTTACGATCTGCTATTTTAAATTTAGTTAGGTGGCATTATATTCCCTTTCGATGGGGAAGAGAAGGGCGTGCAGGGGAGGATTATCTTGCCCTTGGATTCAAAACCGATTTAGCTCATATTGGGTATTTTTCTGCTTGTGATTTTTATGGAAGAATTTGTGAAGACCAGGAAAAATCCATTCAAATCATTAACCGATTTCAAGAAGAACATGCTCCGAAGTTTAGGTATTATTTTGGAAGCTATTCAGAATGGAAGGAAAAGTTTTATCAGGCAGATGCCCAAACTCAGCAGGCGATACGATCAGCGATTCAAATGCGAAGATTTAACTGGGTAGAAAAGTTATTAAATACAATCGAGATTGCGCAAACAAACGAACGAATCGTTGAAGTCACTTGGGCTTTGCCTTCTTCAGGTAGAACCACTTGGCTTCAACAACACCGACCCGATACTTTTCACGTGAATTTAAAGGCTTTTGGATTGCAAACTCCCGTAGGGGAGCGTTTCGAGGTAGATCGAAAATTAGTAGAACTTATCTATCATCTTAAAGGATGGCTTCGGCATCATGCTCATATTGTTTTGGAAGGAGAGGGGTATGATTCAAAACTACATGAGGCGTTAACTTTAGCCTTATCCCGAATTCCCGTAAAAACAAAATGTATCCTCATGGAAATTGATCGTAACACTTGGAAAGACCGCTTAGGCATTACGGAATTATCCCAAACTCAAAAAGAAAATTATTTTCATTTTATGGATCCCCTCCCATATGTATATGGAGGAATTACCAGAGTAGATTTATCCTTTAAACCTTAGCCGATAAATATCTTTTTACCCAGGATTCACTTGCTGGCAATAATAAATGGTTAGGATTTTCGGTTCCTCCTAAAGAAATATCTACCAATAAAGTATCCTTAGTTATTATCCCTTGATGAATTGCATTTTCCACTTGACTAAAATGAAGCGGAGAAAAACCTGAATCTGTTTTATAAAAAATGATTCCAGCATCTACAACTTTCCATTGTTGTGCCTCAAAAATAATTTTTAATTCCTTTTGTAAGGTATCAATTGCACATCCAGAAGCTGTGACACTTTCGGGCTGCGTTTGTATAAATAAAAACTGATGAAATAATAGTTGAACATCAGATAAAATCATTGTGCCATGGGTTGCCCATTTTTGTAAGAATGAGTTTACAGAATGAAGTAATATTTCTTCCTCCTGTAATTGAAATGGGCGGTCAAATTGAAAAATCCAAAACCTTTGCATACGATAAAGTTACGGAAACCCTTAGTAGTCTGAAAATAATCTTATTTAACAAGTATTTATTCCTAATAGGATATCTTTAAATTTGAAGTATGCCCTTAATGCGATTACCTGAAGAATTTAATTTTCCGCCCAACATTGCTTTTTGGAAAATCAGCGAGTCTGAGAATTTTTTTGGAGATCAAATGCAATTATGGCCAGATGAAATTCAACGGTTGAATGAACTTAAAGTACCGGAGAAAAAATTACAATGGTTAGCCAGTAGATATTTAGTACGATTATTATTAAACCCTCAGGAGAAGGTGGTTTCTTTAAATTCTTCAATAGGCAAACCTTGGTTACAGGGTTTGGAGCAATGGCAGGTTTCTTATTCGCATAGTTTTAGTTTTGCAAGCACCTTATTAAGTAATAGCAGTACTCCAGCGATTGATATTGAGTGGTTGGATAGAGTTATTCCTATAGAAGTTGGGGCTAAATTTTTAAATCCAACTGAGGCGAATTGGGTGAATGCTCAGGAGGATGTTGCATTTGCCTTTTTATTATGTTGGAGTGCAAAGGAGTGTTTATACAAATGGATACATACCCCGGGAATATCTTTTCGTAGAGATTTATCTTTATATTTACCCGAACATGCCAACCGAAATTCACATGGGAGTTTTAAAGCTCAAATTCAACTTGATTCAGAGATTCAGGAAGTTTGCCTTCACTATGGGGTTTTGGAGAATTTGCTCTTTACTTATCTTTTGTAATTGGGGGATAGGATGTGAAACTCCTGCGAACACGACAGAAGTATCAGCCGATCAAAAAATCCCGGAGTTGATGACTCCAGATAAATTAAAAACTATTGTAAATACGAATGATTCAGTTTATAAACTGGTAAATTTTTATGCAACTTGGTGTAAGCCCTGTGTTAAAGAGTTGCCAGATTTAATTTCCTTACAAAGTACTTATCCCAAAAAAATAAAATTGATTTTAATTTCTTTGGATGATGCTCAAGTAGTTCAGGAAAAATTGCCAACGTTTCTTTCCGAACAAAAAATATCCTTTCAAACCTGGTTTGCGCCCGGGGATTATCCGGTTTCTACTACCTTGGTAAAAACCTTTTATCCTGAATGGGCGACACAAGTTCCCGTAACTTTATTGTATTCACCTGAAGGTAATTTAATGAATACTTGGGTGGGAAGAATAACACCAGATCAAATTGTAAATATTATTTATCCGAAATAATTAAATCCTTTTAATATGAAAGCTTGGGGAATTTCATTGCTATTATTAATTACGATTTTACATGGTCAAACCATTTCTGATTTTTCGTTAAAGGGATGGGATGGAAAAATGATTTCTTCCAATCAATTTAAGAATAACAAAGCATGGGTAGTTGTTTTTTCTTCTCATGCCTGTGTGTTTAGTCAGAAATATGAAGGAAGAATTTTATCTCTTGCGAATACCTATATCCCTAAAGGAGTTTCCTTTATGATGATTAATGCAAATGATCCTTCTCAAAGTGAAGAAGAATCATCTTTGCGGATTAAAAAATATGGGGAAGAAAAAAAATATCCATTTTTATATTTACCCGATGAAACCCAACAAATAGCAAATATATTGGGAGCAACTCGTAACCCAGAGGTATTTATTCTTGTGGGCAACCAGATTGTTTATCATGGAGCCATTGACAATAATCCATTACTTCCAGAAAATGTTACGGAACGATATGTAGAAAACGTATTAACGGAAATTCTTTCTGGAAAATCAGTTTCATTCACTGAAAAGCCAGTGAATGGATGTATGATTAAAAGAAAATAATGGGAATAATTAATTAATACGCTTCTGCAAAAATCACTTTCCGATGAGAAGGTTTTCCGCTATACACACAAACTCCATTTTCTTCAGGGGCATCCAATGGAATACAACGAATCGTGGCTTTGGTTTCCTCTTTGATTTTAAGTTCAGTTTCAGTAGTGCCATCCCAATGGGCTTTGATAAATCCTCCTTGTTCTTGTAATACCTTTTTAAATGTTTCCCAATCCTGAGCTTCATGAATATGGGTATTTCTGAAATCCAGTGCTTTTTGAAATATCCCATTTTGAATTTCAGGTAAAAGTTGTTGCACTGCAGTAGCTAATCCAGAAAGCGGTAAAGTGATCTTTTGTTTATTATCTCTTCTAGCTAGTTCCACTTGTTGTTGATCGAGATCCCGACAACCCAAGGCCAATCTTAAGGGAACACCTTTTAATTCCCATTGGGCAAACTTCCATCCTGGTTTGCGTTGGCGATCCAAATCAATTTTTATTCTGATGCCCAAAGCTTTCAACTGTGTTGCTAAATCTTCCAACACAGGAACCACTCTATTCCATTCTTCATCATTTTTATAAATCGGAATCAATACCACCTGAATAGGTGCTATCGTTGGTGGCAAGATTAATCCATCATCATCCGAATGGCACATAATTAACGCACCAATTAATCGGGTAGAAACCCCCCAGGAAGTAGCCCAAACAAATTCCTCTTTGTTTTCCGGGGTCATAAATTTTACTTCAAACGCTTTTGCAAAATTTTGTCCTAAAAAATGAGAGGTGCCTGCTTGTAAAGCTTTCCCATCTTGCATCATAGATTCAATACAATAGGTGTCAACCGCTCCAGCAAATCTTTCATTATCGGTTTTACGTCCTTTAATAACCGGCATTGCCAAGAAGTTTTCAGCAAAACTTGCATACACTTCTAACATTTGCTCTGTTTCTGCAATTGCCTCTTCTGAGGTAGCATGGGCAGTATGTCCTTCTTGCCAGAGAAATTCAGTAGTTCTTAAAAAAAGCCGAGTTCTTAATTCCCATCTTACCACATTTGCCCATTGATTAATTAACAAAGGCAGATCCCGATAAGATTGAATCCAATCCCGATAAGTGTTCCATATAATGGTTTCAGACGTGGGTCTAACAATTAACTCTTCTTCTAATTTCGCATCAGGATCTACAATTACACTTTTCCCATCGGGTCCTGTTTTAAGCCGATGATGGGTAACCACCGCACATTCTTTGGCAAACCCATCCACATGCGCTGCCTCTCGACTTAAAAATGATTTTGGGATGAATAGCGGGAAATAGGCATTCACATGACCCGTTTCTTTGAAGCGTTTATCCAACTCCTGCTGCATGTTTTCCCATATCGCATATCCATAGGGCTTGATCACCATACAACCTCTTACACTAGAATGATCGGCAAGATCTGCTGCTTTTACTAAGTCATTATACCATTCAGAATAGTTTTCCGCACGAGAAGTAATTTTGTCTGCCATTTTCGTTAACTTTATATTAGATGGAAATATGTTTAAATCATAACTTCCAACTACAAAACTACGTTATTAGGCGTAAAGCATAGGATATGAAATTGAATACATTATTTTGGGGATACTGGTTACTATTTGTAATCATTTTCTCTGGATGTGCTACCACAAATGATGCAAATCGGGAAGCGGATGACGTTTATAATCCAGCTGGGGCTTATCCTAAAAAAAATTATACTTCTAAAAATACTTCTGAGGATTCTAATCAGTCTAGGTACGACCAATTAGAATATCAAAAATCTACCGGTGTAGGGGATACTACAACCGGCGATTATTATGACCAAGACACTTATGGAAATTATCAAGGTCAAGGGTCTTCAAATTATCAAAACAACGATTGTTGGGGTTGTACCGGAAATTCAGGATGGAATTCAGGATTTTGGGGTTCACCCGGATATTTTGGATTAGGACTTGGTTTCGGAAATGGCTGGGGCTTCGGAAATGGCTGGGGTTTTGGAGGTGGCTGGGGATACGGAGGATTTGGAAATGGTTGGGGTGGATACGGAGGCTTCGGGGGTTATGGAGGTTTTGGGGGCTATGGTGGCTATGGTGGCTATGGTGGCTGGGGATATGGATATCCTAATTATTGGGGATATAATAATTGGGGCTTTAACAATTGGGGATGGGGGTATGGCTCTCCCTATATGTGGGGATATCATAATGGGTTTTGGGATGGACACTTTTATTCCGGTAATAGCGTATGGAATTCACAACAAAATCAACCTGCTAAAATATATGGACCTAGAGGTTCTGTAATGGGTAATCAAACCAATAGCGGAAGTGGAGGAGGGGGTCGTTCTAATGGTTTGGGAGGAGGAAATCGCCCATCCGTAGGAACTACAGATGGAACAAATCGTGCTTCTAGATCCCTTGGTAATTCAGATAGTCGTCAGGCATCAGAAGGTAAAACTCCAAGAGATAGCCGAACAAACACTTACAGTACTCAACCTCGTACCTCCGACTATACTCGAACTCAATCTGTAAATGCTTATCCGGGAGATGAAACTCGAAGTACTGGAAAATATACCGGTAGAACCCAAGCCGATTATAATAGAGCAGCTTCGAGCCCAGAGAATTACAGAAACTCAACTGGAACAGCAGCACCTGGAAACAATACACGTGTTCCTTCTAATTTCAGTAGGACACCCAATAACTATGGTAATTCAAGATCAACATCTCCTTCACCTCAATATTCTCCTAATCGGGGAGGAACGCAAAATCAGATAAATCGTCAACCTTCTGCACCTTCCAATCGGGATAATTTCCACGGAAATACCCGTGCTTATGATGGAGGATCAAATTCCAGTCCCTCACGTAATTTTGGCAATACCTCGCCTGGTGGCAGTGGAGCAATCGGTGGCGGTGGCTCATGGGGTGGGGGTGGAGGCGGTGGCTCCAGAGGCGGTGGCGGCGGTGGCGGAAACGGTGGAAGCTCAGGTCCAAGAGGTAGATAACCGTGCGATTTTATTTTCCTGTCTTTATTTTTATCATTGATATCATACGTTAATTATTATGCGCATTAATCCACGTATTGTTGGACTCGGTTTATTATTAGGTGTGGGGAGTTTATTCTCCCAAAATGAAACAGATGCAGCCCGTATGTCTGCAACTAGTTTAAGTGGAACAGCTCGAGGCCTAGGAATGGCCGGTGCTTTTTCTGCAGCTGGAGGAGATTTTACAGGCGTTACGCTCAACCCCGCGGGAGCAGCCTTATATCGAAGATCTGATATTATGGTTACCCCAAGTTTAATGTTCACCAATAATCGCTCAAAATATTTAGGCGAATCGGAAGATCAATTAAAATCCAGATTTCAAGTTTCTAATTTTGGCTTAGTCATTCAAAGCGAATACGAGCCGTATTCTCAATATGGGCGAAGTCTAGAAAAAGGACCTAAGTTGAAATCGTATGCCTTTTCGGTTGGATATACTCAATTGGAAAACTATTACCGAGAAACGAGTACTTCTGGATTTAATACCGATAACTCTTTCTCAGGTTATTTGGCTGCCCGTGCAACTGGAACTTCTCCCTCTATGTTTAGTGATGAAACCGTTCAAGGAATGGGATATAATAGTTGGTTGATTGATCCTGTTCCCGGAGATAGTTTACGATATCGGTCGGCTGCTGATAATTATGTAAGTCAATCTGTTTTTAGAATAGAAACAGGTCGTGTAAACGAATGGACCTTTGGGCATCCGG
>Ga0214923_10002441_pt1 | contig 24769 bp, 24 predicted proteins | sample LL1510_MetaG_FD_177993 | JGI IMG/M metagenome (GOLD analysis project Ga0214923, IMG submission 177993) | Freshwater microbial communities from Lake Lanier, Atlanta, Georgia, United States - LL-1510 | ecosystem: Environmental > Aquatic > Freshwater > Lake | place: USA: Georgia | collected...
GATTGTTTAATCGGTGAGTTTGCTGCAACAGGTTGCTGCGCGATATGGCGTAGTTGGTTGTGCTCATTGTTTAACGCGTTGTGAGCCTGGTTATAACTTGTTTTAGGTAAGTTGCCAGCCTCGAGAAGTTTTTGAGTTTCAGGGATAATTGGATATGAAGCAAATCTATGCAATACATTATGTTCAGCGTTTAAAGCATTATATTCGTTACCAGCTGTAAGTAGCTGAGTTGGTTTACCAACTATGTTTGATGGCGCAGAAGCAGGTAGGCTATCAGCCAAATTAATTTCATAATCATGCATTTTGATTAGGTTGTTGTTTGTCGGTATTTCTTGTGCTGGTGGTAATATTTCAATCTCAAGAGGATGGATTTTATTTTGTTGTAGAGGATGATGGGGTTCTTTTAGTGGTTTTGGTTGTGTAGATACAGGAAGAATTTTGTGATCGGCAGCATTTACAGCAAGGATTTGAGTAGGTTGCATGAGAGCTTTATGATGAATAACACTTGGTAATGTATCAGCTAAATTAATTTCATAATCATACATGTTGATCATGCCCGTGTGAGCAGTAATTGCTGATGTAGGGTGGATTATTGAGACTTCATGAGGTTGTATAACGCTTTGTGTGATAAGTGCGTTTGGCTGTGCAGGGTTGAACTCGCCCGATTGTTTGATCTGTGAATTTGGTATAATTTGTTGCTGCGCGATGTGACGTAGTTGATTGTGCTCGTTGTTTAACGCGTTGTGAGCTTGGTTGTAGCTTAGTTTAGGTAAGTTACCTTCGGTCAGTAGTTTCTGTGTTTCAGGGATAATTTGTAAAGCACTTGGCTGTGCAGGGTTAAAGTCGTCAGATTGTTTAATCTGTGAGTTTGGTACGATTGGTTGCTGAGCGATGTGACGCAGTTGATTAAGCTCGTTGTTTAACGCGTTGCGCGCTTCGTAGTAACTAATCTTAGGTGAGTTACCAGCTTGGTAACGTTTCAACCAATGTTTACTGTGCTGTAAACCTTTATATATTGCATGTTCATGTACATACTGATTTTGAGCAATCTGTTCATCGATTAATTTTTGTAGTAGTCCTTTTTTATCAACTGATAGTCGCTGTAGTGTTGCGTCAAACAGTACGGGGTCAGTGATACGTTTTTTAAGGCTTTCAAGTACTTGCTTAAGTGGCCAGACTGATGGAGCAACAGCTCCGGTATGAGCTGCAAGTTCTTGTAGCTCTTGATACGGCGTTGGTGCTGGTGTTGGTTTAAAGTAATTAAGCGGGTTAACAGATTGAGATATTTTTGAGGTAAAGTTTTTTAATTGTGTAACTACTGATGGAGTTTGTGTTGTTGTTTTTGGTAGTTGTGATGAAGTAACAACGTTTTTGAGGTCTTGCTTATTAATAATTGATTGTAATTTTGGTTTATCAGCAGCGAGAGTTTCGAGTGCGATATCGTAAAGCTTTTGGTGAGCAATTTTACTACTTATCTTATCAAGAGGCGTTTTAATGAGTGCTATGTTTGAGCAAACTTCACCACTGTGAGTTGATATATTTGCTAATAATTCATATATCGATGTTGGATTTTGGTACGCTTTAGAGCGAATAGGTTTTGGTTGACCATCTTGATAACGCTTCAACCAATGTTTACTGTGCTGTAAACCTTTATATATTGCATGTTCATGTACATACTGATTTTGAGCAATTTGTTCATCGATTAATTTTTGTAGTAGTCCTTTTTTATCAACTGATAGTCGCTGTAGTGTTGCGTCAAGCAGTACGGGGTCAGTGATACGTTTTTTAAGGCTTTCAACCACTTGCTTAAGCGGCCAGACTGATGGAGCAACAGCTCCGGTATGAGCTGCAAGTTTTTGTAGATCTTGATACAGCGTTGGTGCTGGTGTTGGTTTAAAATAGTTGATAGGATTTATTTTTTGCATTGCGCTTACAGCATTTTTTTTCCATTTTGATAGCGTTGATGCTTGCGTAGATATAATCTCTGGCAACAGTGATTGGTCGATACCAGTAGCTAGTGCTTGTTGGTTAATAATTGATTCTAATTTTTGTTTGTCGTGTGCGAGAGTTTGTAGCACGACAGCATAAAGCTTTTGATGAGCTATTTTGTTACTTATGGTAGTTAGTGGCCTTTTAAGTAGCGATGAATTTGAGCATACTTCCCCTTTGTGTAGCGATAGGTTGGTTAGAAGTTTATATAGTGATGTTTGGTTCGGTGTTGTTTTGTATAAATTTCGTGCCGCAGCAGCATATGACATAATTGGTCGCGTTATGGTGCGTGAAAAAGCCTGAGCGCATACACGACTGATTGCCGTGTATGTACTCATGGATAACATAATACAAATTAATGTTAATAACTTTTTCATATCAAAATCCTTTTTTAAGATTTCTTATTCTTCGTCGCTGTCGTCGATGTGTAAGTCTGCAATAGTATTTCTTGTGTCTGAATGTGCTTTTGCCGTTGAATTATGAGCGTCAGGAGTCGATTGTGCTGCATCGGTAGATTGTTGAGCCATTGGAGAAAGTACTACTTGTTGATCACCAGGTTTTGATTCATTTGTCGTATGTGCCGATGTAGATCGAGTTGGAAGAGTAATGTTTGATTTATTTTTGTCGGGTAACAAAGATCGTGCTCCAGCAGACAGAGATCGTTGTTGTGGTACGGTAGGAGCTGTAGCTGATCTATTAAATCGCTGTGGTGGTTGGCTTTGTAATTCTGTTCTTCGGGTAGCTAATGCTTGTTCTGCTTGTGTTATCAGTGCTCTAAATTCTGTAATGTTTTGTTCTCTGACACGCAGATCAAGCCTGCATGGTGTTTGTTTTACTGTTGCTTCTTGATTTCTCTCAGGAAGTTGTGATTGTAATACTTTTAATGTTCCTTCTAAATGTCTTAGATCTGTCGTGTTTCTTGCCGTGCTTATGTTGCTTAGTAGGCTTTGAGCTTGCTCAGCGTGTGTTGGTCTTGGTTTACTTGTAGCAGCTCTTGCAGGTTTTGGGCTTGGACTGTTTCCATTGTTATTCCCACCTTTTCCAGAGCCACAATTAGGAATTGTTGCTTTTGGTTTTCCTTTGTCTCCAGTGGTTGCAGCAGGAGTTGTGTTTAGATCTGTAGTGTCTGTTGCAACAGTGTTATGTTGAGATGGGCGAGGAGTCATTGCTGTGCCTTGGTTCTGTGTGTCTATTTCATGAGGAGTTAGTCCTGTAGTTTCAAATCGAGGAGATCTGAGATCGGGTCTTCGTGCTAAGGGATTAAATCTTGAGAACTCTATGTATCGGGGTTTGTGCTTTGATCCAATTGTTGGGGTATGAACTTCTGGTAAAGAATCTTGGCTGTCCAATAGAGTCTGAGGAGAAGTACTTGCATCAACAACAGGAGGGTTTTGGGTGTTTTTATGTAATTGCACAAGTATATCTAAGAAGTAATTCGACTTATTTTGTGCTTTGCTTAATTCTGATCTTAAGCTCATTATTTCTTGTGTTTTTGCAGAAGGATGTCCTGGTAAAGATGAAGCGCCAGATCTTCCAGTTATGAGCGGAGATTCATTCTCTGATCGTTCTGATATGGTTGATGCACCAAGGTCTTCTAGAGACGTAAATGAACTGTCTGGTGCTATGTCAGATGTTTGAGTTTCTTGGGTTACAGGAGTTTGTGTTGCTCGATGAGAAACTGTGGTGCTTTGCATATGATTGTTGAATTTTGTTCTTAGGGCATTCAGTTTTTCAGTAAGTGAAGTAGGAATATTTTTTTGTGCTGGAGTTTTTTTGCGTAATTTTTCTGTTAAGAGATCGGTTTCTACACCCAGTAATGTTAGCTCGTTTTCTGTTAACTGATCATGTAATCGATCGAGTGTGTGTTGATGTCGTGTATCTTCAATTTGGTGTGTATCATGCTCTCTTTGTATATCGGCATGCCATGGGGTATTCTGAGCAGTCGCAGCTCCCGTGACTTCATCATTCGGGTTTTCTGGTAAGTTAGCATGACGTATAAATGGGAATAGTGCTGCTGTCGCACCTACAGGAAGAGCGAACCATGCTTTTGACCATGATGATCTAACTGGTTCTGTTTGAGTAGTTGTCGAGATATTGAGGTTGTTTTCTGTAGGATTTGGTGGAGTGTCTGTAGGAGCAGCTGGTGCTGTTCCCTCTGCTAAATCTTGATTGTGTGCTTTCTGACGAGCTTTATGCAGTTTCCATCCAGTCCATCCAAGGCAGCCTGTGAGTGCAGAAAGATATGCTATGGTAGTTCCTTTAGGCATAGAAGATGCTTCTGGTTCGAAAAGATTGTCAGTAATATGTGCATCGCACGGTGGAAGGTGAATTCCGTGTTGTCTAAATTGTGAACATGAAAATGGTTGTGTATTTGCCGGCATAGGGCATGAACATGCAGCTCGAGCAGCTAATTGCGATACGGCGCTTGGTTGCAGGGAGCTGTAAGTCGGCATATATAGGCCAAATAGGCTTAAGATCAGTAGTTTTAGAATATTTTTCTTCATCAGAACCTCCATTTTCAAATCTTTTATAGTATAAGGGTAACATGGTGGGGTTTTGGGGGCAAAAGGGTGGGTTGTTTTTATCTTAAGTTAAAGTCCTAGATTATGTTTTTTTAACGTCGTATTCTTTCGGGTTTTCGCGCAGGTGTCCCTGGAGTGGCTATTTTTGGCCTATAAGGCTTTATTCCGTCAGATGATGATACTGATATCTTGCTGTCGGCATCGTGCGTCCCAGGTTGATTTTGGGGCCTTGGTTGGCTATTGCTTGGTGGTGTTGTCTGTCGTTTTTTTGGTTTAAATCGACTGTCTGGTTTATAGCCATAATGGGGTTTGTCGTGATCTGATTCTGATATATGTGGATTTTGTGGAATTGGATCTGTTGTTTGAGGGATGATATTGTTGATAGGTTCGTGCATTGTTCTTGAGGGTGTATTTGTGGAATGTTGTTGTCGGGATAACTCTTTTTGATGGTGATTGTAGAGAGCGTATCCACCTAGTCCGCTTGCTGTCGCAATAGCGATAAACTTTTTAAATGGTGGTTGATACCAAAGCTTTGAAGCACCATGATTGATGGGTGGAGTCATTTTGATATTTTGTGCTGGAAAATGGATACCGTGTTGCGCAAATTGAGCGCATGAAAATAGTGGTTTAGTTGTTGAGTTGGGGCAAGTGCAGGTCATCTTAGGAGCTAAGCGTATGATGCGTGTTGTGAAGGCTGTGTGTATAGAAGCGTTAAGATATAGAATATTTACAATAAAGAAACGTAAGATATGTTTTTTCATACTATTAATCGGTATTGAGACCATGGTTTATATTAAAAATAACAAAACAGACCTTTCCTTGCAAAAGGATAGGCCTGTTTTTTGGCAATAAGCTAAAGTAATGGTCTAGGGTTTTGAGTTATGGTCTAAAAGGTGTTTTGTTTGGATTTGGCATAGGGTTGCGTGGTCTGTTTATATATGCTTCCCATTCCTTATCAAAATTATATTTTTCTTGTGGTTGATTTACGGTATGGTTGCGTAACTCTTTAATGCTGCTAGGAATAGCGACAGGAGAGTGTTTAGCGCGATGAGAGGATGCTCGAGGAGCATTTTTCTTTGCTTGTTTTTGTATATGCTCGCTTACCCCGGCGTAATCCAAAATTCTGATTAAAGCGCTTCTTTCTTCTAATTTAACAGGGCGTAGAATATTTGGTTGCGTTGGCGATGTAGAGAGTGAAATCAAACTAAAAAGGGCTATTGTTATTATATTTTTTTTCATAAAACCTCCATTTTTTAAATTTTATACATTTAGAATAACAAAACAGGCCTAATCCAGCAAAAGGATGGGCCTGTTTTGATTATAAGTTCAAGTAAGGGTGTAAGTTTGATTCTGTAATTCTTTAAACTTTAAAAGGAGTTTTATTTGGATTTGGCATAGGGTTGCGTGGTCTGTTTTTGTATGCTGCAAATTCTTTTTCAAAGTCATATTTTTCTGGCGCTGTTGGTTTAACTGGATTTTTTAACGTTTTGATGTTGTTTGGAGCAGCAACGGGTGAAGCTTTATGTTGCTGCACTGTTTGTGGCTGTCGATCTAGTTTTTGACCTTTACGGTGTAATGCTGCAATTTCTTGAAAGCTTTTAGTTTGGGTTACTGTTCTTGATGTTTTTGTTGCAGGTCGTTTTGTTGGTGCTGGTATTGTGATTGCGTCTGGTTGCGCTGATGGTGTTGGTAATGTAACTGATGTAAAAGTCAAGCTAAAAAGAGTAAGAGTAGCTATATTCTTATGCATAAAAATGCCCCCATGTTTAAAGTTCTAATACAAATATAGTATCAAGAAAGATAATTATGACAAATGAAAAACCTATGCTTCTTGACGTGTTGCGTGGAGGTGGTTTTCTGTTGAGATCCAGTTAGTTTTTATTGGTTTGCTGCGATCGTGGACAAAACTTTAGAAATTTGCTATCCTAAAAAGGTTATAATTCTAATGAATTCCTAAATATGTAAAGTTTTTGTATGTCAAACAGTTCTCAAATTCGCAATATTGCGATTATTGCTCACGTTGACCATGGCAAAACAACCTTGGTTGACCAATTACTGAAACAGTCTGGTACCATTGAAAACGCGCAAGGTCGCGTTATGGATTCGGATTCTATTGAAAAAGAGCGTGGTATTACCATTCTTGCAAAAAACACAGGTATTAATTACAAAGATTTCAAGATCAACATCGTTGATACACCTGGTCACGCTGACTTTGGTGGAGAAGTTGAACGTACATTGCAGATGGTTGAAGGCTTTTTGCTTTTAGTTGATGCTGCGGAAGGTGTACTTCCTGGTACGCGCTTTGTTCTTCAAAAGGCGTTATCACTCGGACTTCGTCCTATTGTGGTGATTAACAAAATCGATCGTAAAGATGCTGCAATTGAACAAACTGAGCAGCAGATCTATGATCTATTCTTGGATCTTGTAACTGAAGATTCGCAACTTGAATTCCCAACATTGTACGGATCATCTCGTCTTGGATTTATGACAACAGATATGAGCATTCAGTCTGACTCATTGATTCCATTGCTTGATACCATTGTTAAAACAGTTCCTGCTCCAGTTGAAAAAGAAGATTCACTTCAGATTTTGATTACCAACTTGGATCATTCAGATTTCTTAGGGCCAATAGCTGTTGGTAGAATCTTTAGTGGTACTATCAAAGTGAACGATCAAGTTATCTTGTGTCGTGATGAAAAAGTGAGTCAGCCGACTCGTATCACAAAGATTTGGCAATTCTTGGGTGTTGAAAAAGTAGAAGTTACCGAAGCTCACTATGGTGACATCGTCAGCTTATCTGGATTTACACAACAACCTGAACTTGGTGCAACGATTTGTGCTGTTGGTAAACCATTACCACATGCATATGTTAAAATTGATGAACCAACTCTGATTATGTACTTTTCAGTGAACGATTCTCCGTTTAACGGAAAAGAGGGTAAGTTGCTTACTTCTCGTCATATTCGTGAGCGTTTAGAAAAAGAGCTGAAAAAGAACGTTGCGCTTCGTGTTGAAGATACAGCTTCAGCAGAGGTGTTTAAAGTATCAGGACGTGGTCAGCTACATCTTGGTATTTTGATTGAAAATATGCGCCGTGAAGGCTTTGAGCTTCAAGTTTCTGCGCCAGAGGTTATTTACAAAACGATTGATGGTGTTAAACAAGAACCATTCGAATTAGTAACCATTGACGTTGAAGAGCAGTATCGTGGATCAGTTATTGAGAAAATGGGCCTTCGAAAAGGTGAGATGGTTAACATGAAACCGCTTCATGATGGTCGTGTTCGTATTGAATTTGAAATTCCATCGCAAGGTTTGATTGGATTCCGTTCTCAGTTCTTGGTTGATACGCGTGGTACTGGTATTATGAACATGAGCTTCCTGGGATATCGTCCTTGTAAGGGTGAAATGCACGAACGCTTAAAAGGTGCATTGGTATCGATGGAAACAGGTCAAGTTACAGCGTATGCTTTAGATACATTGCAAGAACGTGGTGTGTTGCTTGTTGAGCCAGCAGACAAAGTGTATGCGGGTCAAATTATCGGTGAGCATTCACGTGACAATGATTTAGATGTTAACCCGTGTAAAGCAAAGAAATTAACCAATATGCGTGCATCTGGTACAGATGATGCGGTTAAACTTGCTCCTGCGCGAGTGCTGACACTTGAGCAATGTATGGAATGGATTCGACCGGATGAGTTGATTGAGGTAACTCCTACATCAATTCGTTTGCGTAAGAAGAAATTGTTGCGTAAGTAAATTAAGTTTGTATAAAAAAAAGAGTAAGAAGTTCTAATTGGACTTCTTACTCTTTTTTTATAATATGTCTTTTTGAGTAGGTAGTGATGTGGTTTTCTTTAATGGGTGGGATCTAATATTAAGACATTGTTTTTGATAAACAAAGTCGTCTTTGGGGGTTATTAATATGAAAAATATCAAAGTTATATTGCTACTTTTGGGTGTTGGTTTGATACAAGCATCTACAGATAGTTCACGCTTAAAAAGGCAGAATGAAATGTTTGATTGGGAGCGTGTGATGCATGTTATGTGTCATCCTCAAGCAGTGAGTGCTTCTGGGCCTGCGACTTCAGCTACTTTTTTAGCGGCTCATCGAGCACTTGCTGGTGATTCTGATTATGGTCGACAAGAAGAATCTGTGTACCCAGACTTAGAAGTTGTTGTTAGTAAGGGTGCGGGTGAGCGACATACTCCTGATATGATGCGTGTGAGTCCTGCGTGTGTCGTATTGCATGGAGTGCAAAGTGAACAAAATCCAGGTATGCGAGATATTCCTGGATATATTCCTGATGAACAATTGCCTGTTGAGCGTGTAGTAGCTACATGGGTAGAAAATGAGGTGTTCCATGACGATGCGGAAACCGATACATCAACTCGTCGCCTGACCGAAGCAGCTCTTCGGCGTCATGACAGAGCATTACAACAGGCAGGTGATGAAGATTCTATTGAAAGTTCTACTGGTAGTAATCCATTGGCTTGCAAGATTAGAAGGGATTCTCTTACGCGATTGTGTCACTGTAATGCAGGACAAAATCTGAGAGAACGATCACCTTCTGTTCATTCTGAGGATTTTATGGATCGGTCGTTTCGAGATTCCTCGCAACATGCTCAGCGAGTTTCGGTAGTACCAGTAGTTTCTGCTCATCAAGTCACAGCTACGGATCAGAGTTGTTGTGCAAAAATAATAGCGTTATTTATGGGTTGTTGTAGTGGCGAGTAGTGGTTGTAATGTTGATTGGATTGTATTATTCAGTATATATATTTTTCATGTGCCATGCTGGTCATGATTAAATATAAATTTGGAGAATAAGATCGATGAATAGAATAAGCATTATTATTTTGGTAGCTATATCGGGCATGATGCATGCTGCAGAAGAGGATTCGTATTCGAGTCATTCAGAGCGATCGACTCCAATTGGTAGACCTTGGACTGATGAGGATACTTTAGCTGTTTTTGAGGCTAAAGGCGCGCAAGATAGAAGGATCTTTGGTGTTTTTTTATCATCAGAATCTTCGTCAAAAAGTTCATCATCGATTTCTAAAGACTCTAGTTTTAGGGTAGTTGATGATGCAGGAAATGAGCAAGATGTGGTAGTAAGGGTACTGAGTCAATCGAATATTGTTGTTCCTCAATCAGATGATTCTTCATTCGTCGAAGATCCAGAGAATCTTTTTTCACCGCGGTCATGGCGAAGATCGCCTGGTAGATTTTCGTTTACAAGTGTAAGTAGTGCTGCATCATCTAGTGGTTTGTTGGGATCTCCTCGTGAAGTATTTCCAAGATGTATGCATGGAGATGTTTTGGATGTATCGGATTCATCAGATGATTCTTCTGGTTTTGCGGAACAACCAGTGATATTTGATAGTAATCGAAATTTCATGATAACAGCTTGTCCACCCACATTAGCGGCTCAATCAGGCGATATACCAGGTCATGTGGAATATGGCTTAAGTCGTAATAGTAATATAAGCCAATTACAAGCGGTTTGTACACCAGTTTTAAATGTATCAACGATTCCGGTTGGAGATATGACTGAGGTTGATGTTCAGACTTTCTCTTCGGCAGAATCAGTGAGTCAGGTTAATCCATTGGTTCCTATGGCAGTAGTCTTGGTTGTGCCGTCTCAACAACAAGATCAAGTTATTGAAAAGCAGTATTGGTTACAAAAGCTTTATGATTTTTTTTGTTGTAAGTGTTGTTAATTGTATTTTTGATTATAAATGGTTTTGTGTTATTGATTTTAATGTTAGGGATACGTGAATATGAAAAATGTAAATATAGTTTTATGGTTATGTGTTGCGGGTATGCTGCAAGCATCATCAGATCGAGAACGATTTTCTCTGGGGGATTTTAATCAAGAAGCTTGGAGTATGGATCATGTTCGGGCTATTCATGATGGTCAAGATGGTCGAGGATACAGTATATTTGGGTTAGAGCGTGTTTCTCAGCATGGTTCTGATGATGAAGGCGGGTCGGAGCATTCTTTTCATGGACTACCATTGCCTGATGGTGACAGTGGTGTTCAACAACCCGTGCCTGTGCAAAACACTGAAGGGTTGGTGGTGGTCGGTGAAACATTAGTTGAGCCATCGAGTGGTTCGGTTGTGGTGTTGTTAGTGGCTCCTGCAAGTTCTGAATTATGCAGCATGGGTCGAAGGGGATCATTGCAATCTATGGTTGAGAATCCATCGGTTCAAAGAGGTGCATCGCGTGTTGCAAAAAGACCGAAGACTCCTTTGCCTCGAGCACTCGAGATTGATTCCTTGAATGTAAGTGATGTTCTTGAGCCTGGATCAGCGCGAGAAGAAAGAGGATCTTCTCATCATGGATTTACACTTGTTAAAGGTCATGGGTCTGTGTCGGATGATTTGGCTACTCCAGATGAGACATGTCCTTTGGCTGGTTATACGTTTTCACCGGTAGAATTTACTGATGATCAGCAGCCAGTCCAGGTTGTTGCGCGACGATTATCGACAGTTCATCCATCTAGCAGAAAAACATCGCATCAGATCGGTAGTGGTTCGGCAGATACATCACTTGTGAAATATCCTTCAAATTTAACTGATCTTTTTAGGGATAGTGTTGTGAGTCAGCGTCTTGAAGCTCCTGTAGGCAACCCTCTGGTAAGCAGGCAAGGTTGTGATGATGTATTAGAAAACCAGAATCAGCACGTAGCGCCATTATCAACAATTGTAGTAGCGCGGCACGGGCAGACAGTACAGCTTGGTGTTGTATCTGAGCAAAATGATTCTCTTGAGCAGCGCCCAGGTTCGGCGAATCAACAACAGGTGCAAGAAGTTGCTGCCGTTGCTGCAGCGGCGCATGTAATGACTACAAAGACATCAACGCAAGATCCAATGGCAACATCAGATGATAACAAAGGTTTTTGTGCAAGAATAGCAGCTCTTTTTTCGTGTTGCGGTTGTAGTAGATAAGAATTAAGTAAAACAATTTATGATACCGATGAAAGGTTTATTATTGTGGATTTTTTATCGGTGTTTTTGATAATGTTAAAAAAAATACATGGCAAGTTTGCGTAGGTTTATTTTAAGATGGAGGAATCAATGAGTAGCCAAAAATTATATGTAATTATTTTGTTGTGTATCGTGCGAGCTGTGCATGCGTCTGATTTGGGATCTGATGAACTAACTGTAGAACAAAATGAGGGACTCTTAAGGATGCAACAAGCATTATCTTCTGGAGGAGTTTTATTTGCTACGTTTGCGCCTCGTGCGGATATTGAAGCTATTATTGCGCGTTCTCAAGCAAGAGAAATTCCTGCTAGAGAAGAGTCAGTGACTCCTGTTGTTGAATACGATGTTAGCGATTTGGGGCCAGTCGGTAGAGGATTATTAGAATCTATGAGCAGTGGTAGAAATAATTTTTTCCATGTAAGTCCTGCTGGGAAACGTTTTATAGCTACAGGAAAAGTAGATCCTGTTAGCAGCGCGAGTGATTTAGGGGAAGTTGGTCAAGGACTCATAGAGTCTGCGCGATGTGGTCAGAATAATTTTGTATATGTAAGCCCTCGGGGTAAATTGTTTTTGGCAACAGGACGAACTGAGTTTGGTGAAGAATAAATAGTTTAAGCATTGATAGCATCATCAAGCAATCTTTATGCAACTGAAATATTTCAGAGTGTGGAATTATGTGGAATGGGTTGCTTCTAACACGAGTGTGATACCGTAACTGATGAGTACCATGGTTCCAACAAATCCTAAAAATCTTGTAATGACCCAGTTTACTTGTTGTTGTCGATCTAATTGACCATGATGTTGCTGTTGAGCTTCGTCAGCAACATCAATTCCTATTACGGTTTGTTGCACTACTGGTTGGAGATTGTCTGGCTGCTGATTTACCAGGAATGGTTGTTCCTCTTGAGGCTTTGATGTAGGGTTTGTTGGTTGAGCCAATAAGATCGTGTTGACTGGCGCTAGTAGGAGCAATATCATTATAATTAACATCATTATCCCTTTTGTTTTTTTATGATACCTTACGTAGTATAAGTATATTCATAAAAAAAGTTAGTGAAGATATACCATTATGCCGTTGAATTGCTGTCAAATTTTATGTGCTTTTTTATGCAATCTTTGTTCTGATTGTACGACTAAGCCTAAGCGAGAAGATGTGTCTTATCGTGTTTTTAATAGTCCTCGTTTAGGTGCTGAGAATGATAATGGTGATCAACGGATCGCCACAGAGCGTTCGATGTTACTATCAACTTTGACATCATCGCCACGAGCGAGTGCTTGGCATATAGGTCAAGGGTGTTTCGAGCAGGCAGATGCTGTTGAATATAAAATATTGAGCAGAGCAGAGATTTTAGCAATAGAACGCTGGATTGATGATTTTTGGTTGACTTACAGGCGACGTGAGCTTGCATCTGAGTATCAAGATGTTGTATGGGATGCTCCAGAAGATTCTGCTTTGGGTAGAGAAAATGCTTTTTGTCACTATCCACGATTGCGTAGAGAGTTAGCTGAATACGATCGGGCATACAGGGCTACGGGTTATAGTCGTGAATACAAATAGAAGTGATAATTCCATGAATATATTCAAAACAATGATAAATCTAATTATTTGTTGTACTGGTGGTTCTTTGTTTTGTGCAGTAACATTTGATGGTTCGCAGCAAGATAGGCAATCAATTAGTGTAGTAAGTGTCAACATTTCGGAGCGCGATGAGCAAGCAATGAGTGTACAGCCGCAAAATCAAATAACGGAGGCAGAAATAGCTAAGTGGGTTACGGAGATTGAAGGGTATAGAGTAGGAAAAGAACTTGAACCGGAGTATCAGAGAGTATTCTGGAACAGTTATAGAGAGTTCTTTTTTCCGAAGATACATAACAGAGCAAGGGGTCGGGCAATACATGACGATGCGCGGCATCGAACAACCATTTATAGTGCAAATTATGTAAATTTGAACAATCGCAGGACAAAAAATAAGAGTTAATAGTGTTATTTATGTGAGTATTGCGGGTATTTTTTGACAAAAAATACTATTTGAGTGATACTAGAAAAGTGTGTTTTCGATAAGATAAAGGTAATTTTTTATGAAACAGAATATTCATCCAGAATTGTTCAAAGTTAATGTTACATGTAGTTGTGGAAATGCATTTTTCACAAGATCTACGAAATCAGAAATTCATCCAACTCTATGTTCAAGCTGCCATCCATTCTTCACAGGTCAGCAAAAATATGTAGATACAGCTGGACGAATTGAAAAATTCAAAAAACGTTATTCACAACAATCTTAGTTTCTTTTTCAGGATATCTGAATGTTTACCAAATGGGATCAGTTAGAAGCGTTGTATAAAAAACTTGAACAACAGGTTATACAAGGTGATGTTTCTTCAGCTAAGCAGCGAGCAGAACTACAACGTAACGTCTCAATTATTTCAGATATTCTACGTGTGCATACCGAGACGGTAGCAGCACAAAAACAATTATTAGATGCTCAGCAGCAAGCTACTCAGGAGTCAGATCCTGAGCTTGCTGCTTTATTTTTGCAAGAAATTGCAGATGTAAAACAGCGTCTGGTTGCTTTAGAAAAAGAATCAGAAGATCTTATGTATCCTGTGGATGATTTGAGTATGCGTAGCGCATATCTTGAGATCAGAGCAGGAACAGGTGGTCAAGAAGCAGCATTGTTTGTAGCTGATTTGCTCAAAATGTATTTATTATATGCGCAAAAAAGACGATGGAAAGTAACTATTGAAAGTGAAAGCCATACTGATTTGGGTGGTTATAAAGACGTAGTGGTGCATATCAGTGGTAAACATGTGTACGGTTTGTTAAAGCGTGATTCTGGGGTGCATCGTGTACAACGTGTACCAGCTACAGAGACGCAGGGTCGTGTTCATACTTCTACGGCTACAGTTGCAGTATTGCCTGAAGCTGAGGATGTGGACGTACAGATTAATGATTCAGATTTAAGAGTTGACGTATATCGTTCTGGTGGAGCTGGTGGACAGCACGTTAATACCACCGACTCGGCTGTTCGTGTTACTCATATTCCAACCGGTGTAGCTGTTGCATGTCAAGAAGAGCGTTCTCAGCATAAAAATAAAGCGAAAGCTATGAAAATGTTGAAATCTCGTTTGCTTGCTCATGCACAGGAGCAACAACGAAGCAAAGAAGCTCAATCTCGTAAAGAACAGGTTGGAACTGGTGAGCGTTCTGAAAAAATTAGAACTTATAATTATCCACAAAACCGTGTTACCGATCATCAAGTAGATTTAACATTGCAAAAACTCGAATTTATTATGATGGGTGATATGGATGAGATTATTGACGCGCTTCAAGATCAAGATCGTAAGCAACGTCATATGTTGCCGATTTTAGAAACGCTGTAGCGTTGTTTTGAGTTCATTAGGGGTTCATATATATCAGATTCATTTGGTTGTTTAAGAAATATGTTGATGCTGTTGCATGCACTGCAAGATCGGGTAGAGATTGTAATGTAGCTGTGACGGTAAGAGTGGTGATGATCGAGTCGTAAAAAAATACCTTTCATAGTGATATGAGATGTGCTTGAAGTGCGATTACAAGATTATACAAAAATCAATCAAATAAGAGAGCGAAAGCTTTATGAATATTTTAAAATTAATGATTAGCTTTATCATGTTTTTGCTAGTTGGATCTTTATATTGTCCACCGAGAAGGGGACGAATAATAGTACAGTTACCTACTAGTCAGTTTGAGGAGCGGAACGTTCAGGTTGTTACAAATCAGCAATCATTACATAATGCACAAGCATTAGTTGATCTTCAAGTTGCGGTATCGATGCCTTGTGTATCTGTTGGGAGCCTTATTCCGTCTGCGCCTGTTGTTGCTCAGGTGGTTGTTTCGACTCCGTATGATGTTGTTGCATCGCGGCCTCCAGTTGTTTTAATTCAGCCTCCTCGTGGGCTTGGATTGCGTTTGGCAGATTTAACTAATACAGAAAAAGAATATCGTGCATTGCATGCTGCGATCATTACGCAACGAACATTGATGCGCGCAAAAAGACAGGCATTGGAAAATAAGCAACGTTTATTACAAGAAAATCCTAATAGTGTTGTTTATAGATTAGATTTGGGTATAGCGCAAACAGATCTTAATCGCTGTGCGGCTGCATTGTGTCAAATGGAAGAGAGACATCAGCAATTATCTTTGCAAATTTCTGATTAATAAACATGTGAATTCGGTTGTTTTTCTGTAATTTGAGATCATAAAATTATAAAAAATGAATTTAAAGAAAAGTTGGAAGTTTTATGAAAACATTAAAATTAATTATTAGTGTTGTATTGTTCTGTTTTGATGCATTTGTGATTGCTTCGGATAATACACGTGAGCCGAAGAAATTTTATATCATGCAAGTACATGTTGGTGGTCGTTTGGTTCGAACGTTTGTGCAACGAGTTTATCGAGCGCCAACTCTTGCCGATGTTCCTTCTGTTGTGCCGCAAGTTGAGCATGAACTATCAATGCATAGTAATGTTGAATCTGTAGAAGAAGATCGCGTTGTACCTCGAGGAGTTGGAATGCGTTTTTCAGATTTAACTGATATAGAAAAACAATATCGTATATTACTTGATAATATTTCTGCGCAACGAAATGCGATGCGTGACAAAAGAAAACATTTAGGGGATAAGCAACGATTGTCGCAAGAAAATCCTGAAAATTCTACTTATAAATTGGATGTTCTTGAGGCACAAAGAGCTCTTGAGGGTTGCACAACGAGATTATTTGATCTTTTAGCACAAGAGAGTGCACTTCGTCGGCAAATTTCGCATTAAGTTACTTTAATTGTTTAAAAAAGGGAAGTTTCATGAAAAGATTTACATTAATGATTAATGTAACAATTTTGTGTTTTGGTGGCGTTTTGTATTGTCCGCCGAAGAGAGTACGTAATGAATCTGCATCTGCAAGATCTACACCTCCTGTTTATATTGCACCATCCGATGCAATACAGCAATGGTTTGCAAATTCAATGCAACCACATGCAAGATATAGTCAAGTTGCCTCTCAATCTATATGCTTGACACCTTGTGGTTCTGTAGTGCAGGGTGTATGGGCAGTTCCGTTGCAGCAACGTTTAACTGTATCAAGAACTGTTGTGAAGCAAGCAGTTGTATCGATTGATTGCGTAGATGGATCTGTATTAACACCGGTTCATGTTCATGTCGTGACTTTGATCCCTTATATGTATCGACATAGTTTTTCAGAGTTGCGTGAGTTTCAGCAATATTATGATAGATTAAAAAATCAAATTGAAATCTTACAGGGATTGAAGCGTGAAAAGCAGAGGTTTTTAGATGAGCAATTTGTTTTGTTAGATGCAAATCCTAATTCACAAGATACACAGCATTATCTCAATGAGGTTGCTAAGGCAAAAGATAGATTGCATGTTTGCATAGTAGGTTTAAAATTTCTTGAAGACGAACAAGCTGCTATTCTGCATGAAATTAACAAGTAGTAATATAAATAGTTGTAAATGTGGTATGAGATCTATATATTTTTGACATTAAGTGATAGTAAAAAACTAATTAAATAGAAAAGCGAAAACGTCATGAAACTATTAAATTTGATGATCGGTTTACTGTTTTATTTTATTGGAGGGTGTTTGCAGTGTGCAGTAACTAATCATGATGTTTTTCAAACTGCAGTATCCGTTCCTTCTCCGTCACGTGAAATGCAGAAATGGTTTGCTGATTCAATGAAACCACATAACAGATATCGTTATGCTATGGCTTGTGTTGCGCTGTCAACATCTGATGTCTTTGTGGTTCAAGGTTCGTGGAAGGTGCCATTGCAGCAACGTTTAAATGTATCGCATGAAAACAGTGTGTCTCGCGTTGTGGTAGTGCCTGAGAATGCTTTGCTTGTCAGTTCAAATGAGCAATATGGGGTATCACAAGTAGCGGTATCAACTCCATTTGTTCATGTTGGTTTTGGGTGTGCTGTGCCGGTTACTTCAAATCAGCAACAACCTTGTAAGGCAACTCAAAAGAGACAAATAGGTAACGATGATGTCCTTCATGTGGCGCAGGCACCTCTGGTTGTGCGCGTTGGGTATGCCTTACCGAGTTTTATATATCGTCATTATGGTGGCAATTATGGTGTGGATCAAGCGGTAGTATCAACTCCTTCTGCTGTAGTGAGATCGTCTACGGCTATGAGAATATTGTCAGATGCTACTCCACGGAAGTTAATCGGACACATAGCTAGTCAGCGAGCATTAATGGATAAATATCAGCGAGAGTTAGACGCTAAAGAGCGCTTACTGCAAACAGAACCTGAGAATACTTATTTACAATTAGACGTTGACGATATAAAAAACAGTTTAAGGTATTGTGCCAGTGCATTGAATTTTCTTGAAAGTAGATTGTATAGTAAACAACAACCTCAGCCTCTTTCATAAAACAATAAGAATTTAAATAGTATCGGAAATAGATTTTATTTCCGATATTTTGCTTTTAAAAAGCCGCTTGTATAGGCACCTGCTTTTCCTAGGCTATATCCTGCAAATAAAAAAGTAATGAATGTATCCATGTTGGCATATGTTGTGGACATTGCGGGATTGACACTCTGTAAAAATCCTAAACTATATTTTGCAACAAACAAGATAAGAAACATAAAGAGTGTTGCGTAGCTTCCTGGAAGGTGTATAGAATTTTTTGAAATGAGATATTCAACTTTTTTATGCATCAAAGCTTTAGTAATTCCTAGGTTAAGACCTAGAAGCCATGGTGCTATGGTCCAAAGTGCACTGACGCTCATTATTTTTTGCCATTTAAGTAAAGTTAGAACAAGTGGAATGATAAATAATTTTGGCACCCAAATAGTTCGCGTTTTAGTTGCGATATATCCCATGGTCATAAGATAGATAAAAATAGCCCAAACATATAGTGGGGTATTGGTGATAATCATCATGAGCGTCATTTTATATTCCTTTTTGATTAGTATTTAATATGCTTTTGGTGACCATTAAAAATGGAGTCATAAAGATAATTGCAAAAACTTTAATCGAATAGCTCACTATAATAATATCGGTAATATTTGCTACGATACCGTATAGTCCTAAAAAACTAAAGAGTATGGTATCAAGGAGCTGTGATAAGCAGAGTGAAAAATAATTTCGTATTACAAAATATTTACCGGTTGTGATTTTTTTAAGATATCCGTAGATATAAATATCGGCAAACTGGGTGATTAAATAGGTTGTAAACGAAGCAATGATAATGCGTGTTGTGTTTGCCATGATGAACTCTAAATGAGGATGTGCATCATCGATAGCTGCAGGTTCGTAGCTGATAATGCATCGTGCAATCACCAGGTAAAATAAAGAAAGAGCAAAGCTGATCCATATCGTTTGTCGCGCCCAAATCTTGCCCCAAAATTCTTGCAGTAAATTAATACTAAAACTGATACCGATAATAAAAGCATCAGAGCTGGTCACAGTCCAACCAAACAATGTGATCTGTTTGATTACAAATATATTTGCCATGGTGAATAGTAGTCCAACATATGCAATGAGCGCTTCTTTACCCATGCGTGCGAGTGCGATGGTAGTTGCGCTAATGAGAACAATTTGTGTTATAAAAAACAGTTCATTTAACATATAAAACTCCATTGAAACCATAGTGCATAATTTTTTATAAGGTGCTTCTTAAAAAAATATACCTCAGCACATATAAAACATGCTGAGGCATATAGATTGACGGAGTTTACATTAGATGTGGATAAACATAAATAGCTATCATTGCGAGTGTTGTTGCTAGTACAGGTACTTTAATATATGGCATATCAAACAGTTTGTAGGCCATGTTACATAGTGTGATTGAAACAATAATTGGATAACCAAAACTAATTACTGGGAATCCGTATTTTAAAATATTGCTTAAACCAAAGTTTGAAATGATGATGGTCATGACAAGACTAAGTATCAGACTTTGAATATAGCTAATTTTATTATTAAAAATTTCTTTGCGCATATAGTCTGCAAATACCGCCGCAAGTGCTGCAAGTGTTGAAATACAAGCCATAAATACTGCAAAGATTAAAACAAAGACGCCATATTGGCCGATGACATGTATGGTGATTGTTCTAAATATTTCAGCACCATTCATATCAGGGCTTACCAAATATGCATAATATGCACCAAGGTAGCTAAATCCTACATAAAATGCTGCCATGAGTACAGCTGTGATTGTTCCACCTTTAAGTCCCATAAGCGCTAATTTATGAGGTGAAATATCACCATGGGTGTTGAGCTTAATGAGGCGTACAATAATAAATGCAAAAAATATTGTAGCAATCAAATCTAAAGTTTGGAAACCATGTAGAATTTGCTCAAAGAAAATGGTTGATGCTGGCAACGATTGTTCGATCATGGTTTGTCCGTTAAAAACTCCAACAGCGATAATTAAACCGAGTGATCCGATGAGCAGCCAGCTCATATATTTACCCAAAATGTCGAGTAAGTTTGATTCTTTGTAGGTTAAAATAAAAGTAACCGTGGTAAAGAATAATGTGAAAACATTTAAGCTGACATTCGGTAAAAATGGACTGAGCATATCATATGGCACGGTGATACAACGAGGCATCACGAGCATTGGTCCGATAATAAACATACAAAATAGAATTGCAAGATATCCTGGAACTCTTCCGATACGTGCAAAAAAAGCTTTATAATCACCGTCAAACAGAATCATGGTAATCAGACCCATAATTGGTAGAAGGACACCGGTTAGTAAGAATCCTAAAATACCGATGTAATTTTTGCTACCAGCAAGTACTCCTGCTTTGATTGGATAAATAATATTACCAGCACCAAATAGCATGGTAAATATTGCAAGACCTATAGTTGTTATAGATACTGATGACTTTTGTTTCATAAAAACCCTTTATAAAAGTTATAACTTTCAGAATACGGTATTTATGATTTTTTTCAAACATTCTACCAAATGGCATTTTTATACTGGTCAGAAAATGCTATTGCTCTTATTTTGTAACGGTATATTTTTCTTCCCAACGTTTTGGTCTGTGGCTTGGATATTTTTTATCAGCAGAGTTGGTTGGTATTTGCTAATGAGTTATACGATGACCACACTTGATACATGTATTAGAGCTTTTTGTGGGATATTTCCAACACTCGCAGTTGCAATAATCTGATTGTTGAATGGGTGTTGGACGTAAACGTCGGTCTGGTACATAATCCCAACATAAATTACAACTACGTAAGTCCACGAAGCTGAGCAAAATTAAAATCGATATCATCATTTGTTTCATATCTTTTCCCCCTATGATAAAACATGAACATGAGGGTAAGATAGCAAAGTGGTTACTACAAAAGCAATGTTATGATTTTTTATTGTTTTGGAGTTACTACGTATTTCATGACGCAATGAATTGCAGAATTGTCTGTGCTACAATCAAACACCATAGGATGTTCTGCGGGTATTTTTAATAATGTATTTGGTGATAGATGTTGTTGTAAATATGAGAGTAATGGCTCAAGGGGTGTTTCTGTTACATCTTGAGGTGTTATATGGTTAATAAAGGATATACAAAGAGATATTAAGCTGATTTTTGGGGATGATATTGTTTGTACTCTAACCGCTTTGGATGTTGTATCCGTTAGTTGTGGTTTTATGCACAATATAGTTTGCATTAATGTAGGGATAGTATGCTCTGGTGATTGTGTCGCGAGAATAGTTTCTACCAGTGTGTATGACAATAAGGGTGAATATGGGCAAGTGGTGAAGCTTGTTGAACCTCGTCGCTGGAGTTGTTGCATGATCCAGATAAAAGCATCTTGTATGATCATTTTTGTGTTGGGGCGACGCATATCGACTCTTTGTGATCCCGCTATGTTTTCTTGCATGAGCTCCGCAATAGATACTCTGGAGGGAGGAAGAGCTAAGGGTTCTATGGTTGTATCGGGTAATTGGCTTGCTAGAGCAGGTGAAGTGCGGTTGCCTGGGCGACGGATATCTATTCTTGTTGGAGCATCTGGTTGTGGAGTATCAGGTTTTTGAGCTGGCGTAAAATCATCAAGGGGTAGAATTTTTGGGATTAGTGCTTGTGTTGACATTGGAGGGGGAGTGATATTTCGTTGAGGTCGAGGTATATCTGATCTACGAGTTGGTGGAGTGTGATCCATGGTTGTTACTCGAGGAGAGATTGATTGTTCTTGAGCAGGTATGACAGGTAGTTCTTTTTCATCATCTGAAGAGTCGGTAGAACCACACGGACAAAGACATAATTTTTTTGCTTTCTGCTTTATAGGATTCGCGCTTGTTGGTCTTGAATTAAGGGTTGGTGCTTGGGTTATACGGTGAGGATCTGTGCTATGTGCTCGAGGAGAGGTTAATGCTAAATCAATGTCGTCTTTAGGATCAGAAAGCCAGACGGTTGTTAAGTTTAGTTTCGAAATAGATGGTGGAGGACAGATGGATATCGTATGAACACAGATAGCAAGAAGGCTGATGAGTATCCACATGATATTAAATCCTCACATGATTGCATGGGTTATGCAGATATTGAGTCATGATGTTGTACAATAAAATCTAACCATCCTTTGGGTGTTCCTGTGTCGAAACGTTTACCTTTTATTTTATACGCCAACACTTTAAATCCTTTTTGAATCATGAGTTTGATGGTATCTGGTAGTAAAATTTCCCCTTGAGCGTTGGGCGTCGTTTGTGGAATATAGGTAAATAGGTCACTATGCAGGACAAATCGACCAACAATGGCTAAGTTGGATGGTGCATCTTGAGCTGTTGGTTTTTCTACTAAGCTTTCAATTTCAAATAAATCATCCGCGATCTGTCGTTTTGGTGCAATAACTCCATACGCAGATATTTTTTCGAGCGGTACTTCCATGACTCCAATGACCATAGCATTATGCTCCTGAGCAATTTTGATGAGATTGCCAATTTCAGGACTGTCACCAAAAATGATGTCATCAGGATAGGACATTGCAAAAAATTCATTTTTCTGAAAAGCAGGCTGTGCATGCAGAAGTGCGTTAGCAACTCCTTGCGGTTTGTTTTGGATGAAATATTGAAATGTTGCCTGGCTCATGAGCTTGTTAAATTCATCAAGGTATGAACTTTTATTTTGTTCTTGCAGCACTTGCTGGAGATGATGGTTGTATGAAAAATAGTCGATGATGATGCTTTTATCAGGAGACAAGATGATAAGCATGTTGTTGAGTCCTGAATCAATACCTTCTTGCACGATGTATTCAATGCATGGTTTATTTGAAAGTGGCAGCATTTCCTTGGGTATCGATTTGGTAATAGGCAGAAATCTGCTGCCAATACCAGCTGCAGGAATAATTAGTTTGTTAATTTTAGGGATCATGAAAATTGCTCGAGGAATTTTAAATTACTGCTGTGTAAAAGCCTGATATCAGGAATACCATATTTAAGCATTGCAATACGTGTAAGCCCACATCCGAATGCAAAACCAGAATAAACATTAGGATCAATACCGCCATGTTTGAGTACTTCTGGATGAATGATGCCAGCGCCCAGGAGTTCGATCCATCCTGTTTTTTTACATGTTGAGCATCCGTTGCTGCAAAATGGACAAGAGGCATCGATTTCTAGCCCTGGTTCTACAAATGGGAAATATCCAGGTCGAACGCGTAGCTTGGTTTCTTTTTCAAATAATTTTTCTAAAAATGTTTGTAGTGTCGCGAGCAAATTTGCCACTGATACGTTTTTATCGATAAACATTCCTTCAAGTTGCATGAACATAAAATCATGGGAGGCATCGGTTGCTTCGTTACGCATGACGCGTCCAGGAATTAAAATAGCGATTGGAGGCTTCTGATTTTGCATCATATGAATCTGTACTGTTGAAGTCTGTGTTCTTATCAGATGTTGATCATCGATCCAGAAGGTATCAGAATCTTCACGTGCAGGATGATTGTGCGGGATGTTTAAACCGGTAAAATTAAAAAATTCAGTTTCAAGCTCTGGTCCATCAGCGATTTGATAGCCCATAGAGATGAAAATATCTTCAATTTGCTCAGTTAAATGTGTGTAGGGGTGTAAGCTGCCATGACGCACTGGTTTTGTAAGCGTAGCGTCAAAATTTTGTTGTTTTGCTTGCGCAGCGTTTATGGTCTCTTGAAATAACTGTTGTTTTCGACTATCAAAAGCGGCTTGTGTTTCTTGTTTGAGCGCATTCAAGTTGGGACCTACTTGTCGTTTTGTCTGCGTATCAGCTGTTTTAAGTTGTTCAAATAGTTGAGCAATAAAACCTTGTCGTGATAAATACTCTAAGCGAAATGCTTCTAATTCTGTTTCTGAGGTGATCTTTTGTATTTTTTCTAACAGATCAGTTTTGATATCATTCGTATTTTTTAAATTCACGATGGTCCTCTCATCATCTTCAGCATTGTTTTGATTGTTTTATAAATCAATGCCTTAATGTATTATTTTGATCACAAAATCTTAAAAAATATGGTATCAAAGGTTATTATTATTTACAAACTGATTCTTGAAAATCACAGAGTGGGTTGGTAAAAGTCTTTGGAGTTAATATATCGCCTGAATGACAAAGATTGGATTGTTGACTCAAGAGGTTTGGTGCGATTATATTGTATGTATGAAATATATTAGTACCATAGGGGATTTGGGCATGCATGTCATAAAGTTATTTTTTATTTTTATCGTTCTTCATTCATCAGCTTGCAGTATGATGAGAGGGCCGCGGGTTAATTCAGGGCAATATGTACCTCAGAATCTACAGACGAGATCATCATCTTTGACAGGGCAACAGTTAATGCCGCAAGCGACGGTAAACCCAGAACTGCTCAAGCAAGTGCAAGCAGATACTATGGTGCAAGAACAGCCTGCTTGGACGACTCAAGAAATGATGCCGATGCGAGCTCATTTTGGCTCTGGCGCATTTAGCGCGACACGACGTAATTTGTTTCGAGCAACGCCTGTGCGATATTTACTTCCTGGTCAAGAAAAGAATCCTTTGTGGGTTCAGGCCAATCGAGAGGTGGAGCAATATAAGAAGATTTGTGGATTTCCAGATGCTGTTGATGAGGCACTGTCAGTATTCATAGAACAAGCTTATAATAAAGATCTTTTAGAAAGAATTAATCGAAATCCTTCTGTGTTACTTAGTAATGTATTACAAAAACGTAAAACTGCAGTTGAACAAGAACTAAGATTGCTGCTTGAACATAATGGGTTTAGTCCAGAACAAATTCCTGCTATATTATCTAATA